>VMHT01056903.1_pt1 | contig 49574 bp, 59 predicted proteins | sample 4693611 | NCBI WGS metagenome assembly VMHT01 (sample SAMN12280063, study PRJNA550983) | marine metagenome | isolation source: seawater sampled from same location over 5 years 0.02-0.2 micron viral filtrate | place: USA: collected off the coast of southern California halfway between the port... ... | reverse complement strand
ATATCTTCGATTACCATAAAAGTAATTTCCATTGGTTAGTTGTGCTTCAAAACTTAAACTAAAACTTTGCGGTAAGGTTGTAGCGCCTCCTCCAGCAGATGGCTCTAATGATATCTTCTGTGTGCTGTTATCGTATGTAAGAACATGGTTGTCTTGACCTGCACCTACTGACTGGTCTACGTCAAATATAAAATTACCTAGCTTGACGTCACCTGTGCCATGTGGGTTTAGTTCAATATCACCGTTTGAACCGCTTATGATTTCATTACCGTTTACATCTAAGTCTCCACCTAGCTGCGGTGTAGTGTCACTAACAATATCTTGTATACCATCTGCCCCAGCAGGTCCTTGAGCACCTTGTGGACCTGTAGCACCTTGTGGACCCGTAGCACCCGTAGACCCAGCAGGACCCTGAGCTCCTGTAGCTCCCGCAGGTCCTTGCGCTCCCGTAGCACCAGCAGGACCTTGTGGACCAGTGGCTCCTGTAGAACCTTGCGCTCCTGTAGAACCTTGCGCTCCTGTAGCTCCTGTAGCCCCTGGGATACCAACTGAAGATACCGTCAAGTTGTTGACAGTAGATACTGCTGTAAGAACGGTTTGTTGACTTGGGAGGTTTAGCTTTACTGTGTTACCAGTAGATATGTTTAGGGTCAAATTCATTATACGCTCACATCATCGTTTATAGTGAATGTTCCAGCAAGCCACGTGGTAGCCTCTCCGCTGACTAATGCCTCAATATCATAAACGTACTCACCAGCTGCGGCAGCAGCCATGTTGGTGTTACTCCCAGTAATTACTAAGCGACCAGTAGTACCTCCATCATTGAGAGAGGTTGTTAGTTGCTTAGTACCACTAGACGGTACTGTACTGAGTACGATGGCAGTGTCACTATCACCATATGCAGCGTCAGCGTTTAACGCATTTCTTACCTCCATCTTAATGGTGTAACCTGAAAGGTTAAGAGCAGCTCCTGCGGAGTCCGTCACATCAATAGATAGTTTGAAGGTATCTCCCTTTCTGCATGTGATATCCACACGCTTTGAAATATCAAGATTTATTTTAGACATCTCCTAGAATTTGATTTACTATATCTGTATTAGCGTCAGTCTGTTCTTCCATAACTGGACGCTCTCCTTTTCTTTGTGCTATAAGCTTAGACTGCTCAACAGCTTGCTTCTGTACCCTGTTGTCTTTTCTGTCTTCCTTAAGAACCTCTAGCTTTTCCTTGAACTCTTGGTCATCAGTCTTGAATCCAAGCGATGCTTGAGCACGAATCATTTCAATCTCTTTCTTCATCTGATGGAGAGCAGAATCAACTTGAACGTCTAACTGACCTTTAAGCTGCAACTTTTGAGCTTCTATTTGAGCTTCCATTTGCATCTTTTGAGCCTGAACCTGAGCAGCCATCTGCTGTGCTTGAGAGTTCGCCTGAGCCTGAGCCTGAATGTTTTGTTGTTGCATCTGCTGACGCATTTGCATTCTTTTTCTCCTTCTGATGGCAAGTAGCCTTTGAGCTTGGTCGATGTCCTTTACCTCTCTAACAGCGATAGCATCCTCAAGGTCTATCTCCCTTTGTGCTAACGAGGCTTGAAGGTTTTGCTCTAAGAATATTCTATCCTCGTCGGACATATCTCTAACAACTCTAATACCATAGTTGTACATAGGTATTTCATTAAAGCTACTTAGAATGTCCATACTTATATCACCAATAGCCTTACTATAAACCCTATACAAAACAGAGTCATTAGGTATGACCTGAAGACATTTTATAATGTCAGAACAAACCCTCTTGTAAATAATCAAGCTGGCATTTGTTATGTCGTAAAGGGCATTGTTACCAGCGGCAAGTGCCTGCTGTCTTACACCAACAAGAGCATCACCCTTAGGAGTAGATGCATCCATGACCTCATTGATACCCGTAGCGTCACGAATCATTCTGAGGTAGTGGTTGTACAATCCAATGTACTCGTTGATGTTTCTAATACTATTCTCAATAGAACGTATAGGAGGATTTTGGAATCCACCTTCTGGGTTCTTACTTCTATAGTAGAAGACACCCGTTTGTTCGTAAATGTCTTGAATGTCTAATGGTTGCAATTCACCACCTCTACCGAGCTGGACGTTTTCCAGTCCTTCGATGTCAACCAATATACCGTCAGGCTTCGCCTTAGCGATTGCCTGTTGTATCTTCAAGTGAGTAAGTTGAAGTTGGTCAGCAAAACCAATGACACCACTCACTAAAGACTTAGGCATCATCCTCCTCATGTTAGTACAAGACACACTGTAAGACATCTTGGTCTTAGTTAAGTCGTGTATGTTCTTAGGCATGTTTGACTGAAGACCATAATTAAACAGACAGTTGTAACCTATAATAAAGCTACCAGAGTAGACCATCTGGTTCTCCATCTTTACTGGCTCTCTCTCGTACACAGAGTTTGGTGACTCCTTGTACTCAGAACCCTTGAAGTAGAACCCCATATTTCCATACTGAGATTCTTTACTTTCATAATACACACAGTCAACTGTTAAGAACTCAAAGTCCATAACATCAACCAAGTAAGTGTCATAACCATAATTAAAGGTTCCTGAAGCTGTTGAGTAGTCTCTTCTAGCAAATGCCTTTGAGTCATTATAACTCTTGTGCATTACAGCTTTTGCTATCTCCTCATACTTCTCTTCTGAGATTTGATTCCCAGCTCTTCTCTTCAACTCCTGAATGCTAATCCTAGAAACATGACCAGCATAAACTATATCGCTTAAGTTTGGGTCCTCAGTATAACTATGAATGAAGTTTGCTGGGTCTATGTATCTAGTTACGATACCATAGTTGGGGTCGTTATCTCTTTTGACAACACCCATACCACATACAACTAAGTCTTCAATATTACGTCTGTATATGTCTTGGTCAAAATCATTCCAGTCCAACGTCAAGGATGTTGCCAACTGAGCAGCAATCTCTGAGCTAGTCTTGACGTTTTGGTCCATGAAGATTTCAGCCTCCTCGGTGGTATCTGGTAAAGTGTCTGGGTCTATATTTGGAGTAAGACCAATAGCCTTAGCTTCCATCAATAATTCCTTATCACCAATAGATGATTCTATCTCAGCCTTTTTTGCATCTTTCTCTTGCTTGCTAATAGGGTCTATAGCCTCTACCTTTGGGTATGGCTTTCTTGATAGGACTCTGTTAACAACTACCTTAACAAACTTAGGGACGATAGGCACTGGACTCCAGTCGAGGTTCAGCAGTGTACCATCACCATTGTTTGGGTCAAGAGAGTTTAGAATCTGTTTATAGATGCTAGTGTCTTGTGTCCCGTTAGCGTAATCACGACTCTTTTCGAATTCGTGTCTTCTTCGGCTGTATAGGCTGGAGCTATCCTCCCCCCTTCCCCATTGCGCTTCTATCGCCTTTGCAAACTGCAAGCCATAGCTTTGACTCATCTTTTCCTCTGGTGAAGCAAACGGGTCTGGGAATCCTGCCTTATTCGTGTTTTTGTTTTTATAACTCATTATCTAGATTGGAGCTCACTTGCAAATATAGCAATACATTGTCGTGTTTCAGATTACTTATATCTTCGGAAGAAAACCTTCTCCTCAAAGTTAACGACCTTCTTCTTTTTCTTAACCTTTTGGGCAGCCAACAAAGCCAAGCCAGAGCTAATGGTAAGGTCAAACTTCGTCCTGTTGTCTATTTTAAATCCTATCCAATCTTCTAGTGTCCTGTTGAAATGCATCCTGCCTGGATTCCCCTCGTCATCTGAACCAACATGGTTATGTATGTAGTCCTCAATGGCTGAAGCGTGAGCCTGTATTACGTCTTGAGAGTTGGATGGTATACCCTTAGTCTTTACGGTCATTTGATTTTTAGAGGAGCTAAGATGAGCTGGTCTATCCATCACATATCCATCATAACCCCTTGATTCAAAGTACCTTACGATACCATACTTGTTATTCTCAATCAGTAGTGGATAGCCATAGAAAACTGCTGCCATCAGAACATCCTCATAGAATATACTAGCCATAGGTGGTCTACTCGCATACTCAGCAACGAACATGTTTGAAGCACCATCAAGATTAAACTTATTGTAAATGTGGCACGCACCTTTTGATGACCTACCGTCAACTGTAGCGTCAAGGTCATAGCTATCTACTCCCCCACATCCAATGTTAGGATTCGGTGGGACCCTCTTACTTCCTTGAGTCTTCATCACACTCCTGTCTTCCTGAGATGGGGTCCAACAGATTCGCCATCTACCATTAGGGTCTGGATTGAATATAACCTTCGTGTCCTTTACACCGTTAGCCCATTGGAAGTTTCCAACAACAACAGGACTAGGGAACAGTGCATCGTTGTATTCCATCTGCTCGTATATTTTGCCAATGTTGAAAAGGCTACCCTCTATACTATCCCTGAACGCCTCATCAGTAGTGAAAGGGAACTGACGAACTATCTCATTCATCTCCCTAGCATCATGCTTAACGGCATCCCTCTCATTCTTTAAGAAGCTCTTAGAGCCCATAGCCATCATCTCACCATCAAGTGTTTGTATAGGTGATGAGGGGTCTACAGTTATCGGGTTCCCATGTACATCAAAGAATCCCTCTAGAGCTTCATAGGCAGGGATAAACAAACGATACAGACCTGAGGTAGTCCTACCATTGGCATTCCTCTTGTTTGTGTCAGAATCATCCCATAGCTTTTTGTACTCAGAACCGCCCTTGTCTAGTGGGTTTACCGTTGAGCCTACGAGTGCCTTACCCACAACCCTACGACCAACTATTAAACACGTTCTCTCAATCCTCCAAGCTTCCCTGATGTCAGCAGGCTTCTCCCACTTACCAGCCTCATCCATGTATAGCATGTGCAGCTTCTCACCATCGTAAGCGTTGTTAGTGGTGTTCTTCCAGTTGAGTACCGTGTTAAGTGCGTCACCTACATTGGTGGTCTTGTTGTTCTTTGTAATCCTCTTTGATGGCTCACGGAAGGCAAGCTCAACCCTTGGGTTTGTCGTACCGTCTTGAATTGGTTTGAAGAAGAATGGGTAGTTCCGAAACATCGAAACGCATTTCTTCATGAAGATATTCTCCTGAGCATCCTTACCAGTCTTTGACTGAATGCCAAGAAGTTTGTCTTTAACTTGACTAGCTTCATTAACAAGGACAGAAGCGCAGATATTAGTATAACCAGACCTACGGCACTTAGTGTAAAGCTGCCCAATACAACGCGGGTCAACTTCGCAAGCAGCCATGTGAAGAAATATCTCTCTTTGGAACTTGAGGTAAGACGGGAACCCGACATCAATCTTGCTCCACTGTAGGAACATGTAGTGCCTCCCAGTGATAAACGTAGGTACACCCTGATTGTAAAACCAAAAACCTTCACTACGCCTTCGAAACTCCTCCTCGATATAAGGACGGAATCTTTCTCGAAACTCCTTTGGAGTCTGCTGCCACTCGTCCATGCTTCTAATACGGGACAACTCCTGTGGCATAGATACCCTTCTCCACACTTGCATACTTGTCTCCAAGTCTTCACCTGAGATTCCTGACTTTGGGGTCTTTGGTAAGCCAATGAGAAGGCTGCCGACTTCCACGATATCTCCGAGCGTACCCTTGGGGCAAATCTTAATAACCTTGTCATCATAACCCTCTACATCTACTAGATTGCTCATTTAGAAAATTTCTCTGCAAACCCTCCTGAATAGTCTTTAGCATCCTCAATGGAGCCGTTAGCCTGTAAGTCTTTGACCATCTGCTCTAGCCTCTGTCTCTCAACGAGAAGCTCCTTGCAGTCAATCGCGGTCTGCTTGATTGATTGTAATTCTGCCTTTCTTTGCGTACCACCAGCCTCTGGGTCAACAGGCTTTCTGACCTCATCAATCATGTTATTGATTGCCACCTCCATAGACTTCATAAGTCTTTTGGCTGCTGCTGTTGTGGTGAACTTAGTTGACGACATAGCTGATGTTATCTGACAACATACGATAAACTATCGTGCCGTCATCAAGCTTCATCTTATAGTCTCTGTCCTTATCAAAACCTACAGTGTCTCCAGCCTTTACGCCCTGTGCTATATGGTCGGGATGAGGCATAAACATCTTAGCCTCCTTTTCGTATTCGACATCACTAACATCTAGGTCAACAATGATTCCAGATTCAGTGACCTCCTCAACAGACTCTACCTCTATAGGTTGTACGAAGACCCACCCAGCAAGCATGTGTAGCTCACCATCCGAATCCCTGTATGCAATAGCATGGCTTTGGTTTGTTTGGTTCTCATCATAAAATACGATGTACTTATTCTCACCAAGTTCTAGGCTTTTACTTATAGTGACGTGGTGATGGAAGAACAGTGTATCTCCCTTCTTTACGCCAGTGTCGTAAATTAATGGTGCGCTAAGAACTTCGCCATAGCATATCCTGTGGTCGAACTCGTTGAACCTAGTGTCTAAAAATAATTCTTTTCCCCCGACAGTAACCTTGTCAGTTGTCTTCTCAGGGACCTGTACAATAAAGTGTCTTAAAGCTTTCATTCGAAATTACAATCATATTCAATTAAAATAGGTAGATTCTCAATCGTCTTCCATATGTACGTTGAGTCGTCGTCTTCTACAAAGACATGATACCTTCTTACATTATACTTATATAGGGCTGCCTCGTCTTCCTTGATGGCACAGACATTACCCTGCCCAGCCCTCATACCGACATAGTATGCCAATGCGTCCTTGGGGTTTGCCCCAATGACAATCTTTCTTATTAAATCCATTTGTTTAGTTTAAAAGAAAATTCATGTCACCGCTGCTTTCATCTTCAGATGCGACATAGGCTTCAGCCTGAAGTGTCATGAACTTCTCAAATTCTTCAATGTCTTTTACATTCCACCCGTAGTGTAGATTCCATTTTTGAACCCCACCTCTGTCTTCCTCGATATACCCAACGGACATCGTGTACACCAACTCGACTGATGCTTTGTATTTATCAATAATGTCCTCTATGCGTTCGAACACATCTTGTAGTTCGTCGCGCATTGCTTCTTTTAAAATATCATCCATTAGGCGTTAACAAAAACTGCTGGAGTAGCGATATTTGTTGTAGTATGGAGGTTTGCGTTTACAAGCCAAGTGTTTTCAGCAATCAGTGTGCACATAATTTCATCACCAACTTCACCACCCTTACCTCCATTAGCAACGTCTAGCTCTATAACATCATTAGTAGTAACTGATAAAGGGACAGTATGTACTCTAAGGGGAATAGAAGAAGCACTTGTCTCATCTGCCATTATTACGGCTTTACCACAAAAGAACCCACTACTCGTTGCCCTTATCCTGTGGACAGTTCCGCCCTTGGGTGTCTTGATGACAAACTTGAAAAACATACCAACATTTGCTGCGGCTCCTGCTGGGAGATTGACTTCAACCTGAGAAGCTCCCATTGCGTTAAGGTCTAGGTAGTATGTTCTATTTGCACCAGTAGATGCGTTTCTATCCGCAGTGAGGGTGACATCACTTGTGGATGTTATGTTTGTTATTGTCTCAAACCCCTTCTCTATGGTTATAGCGTTTGATGCAGTGTTAAGGTGTGCGTTGATACCATGACCACCTGTGAAGGTTAATGTCGCCCCATCACCACCAGCTGTACCTTGGATGGCTACAGTAGGGTCAGTACCAAAGTCTGAACCATTAGCATTACCAGCTGCTGTAGTTACAGATACACCAGAAGAACCTGGGAAGGCTCTTTTAGATATCACCCCGCCTGAGCTTATCACTAGCGAGCTTGACTCTGAAGTTGTAGCCAGCCCTGTGATTACCAAACCATCCGAACTTGCATCAAACTGCGTAGCGTCAGTGGCTAGGCTCAACCTTGTGTCATTACCCGCACCATCGCTAATCACATGATACCCACTAGATTTAGCGGTTAGTATTGTGTTGTCAGTAGTTTTGAGTAGACCACTGTAACTATCTTTTATTCTGTTTCCTGAAAGATTAGTTCCCATCTTTTTAAATTTGTTACAAATATACTATAATGGGAAGAAGTCATCCAAGTAGAAAAAGAAGGGACTTTAGTAAGTTGAATAACAGGTATGTCAACAAGAACTATTTAAAGAAGTGGTCTCTTGTTACCAAGGACATATCTAGCAACTACGGGGTGTCTCAGACAGAACTTGAGTTCATGTTGTTTATATATGACTACGAGTTTTTCACTGTGTCACACGTAGCAAAGGTATTGAAGAGAAGCAAGAAGAAACTATACGACAGGACTGTGTTACCACTCAAGAGAGAGGGGCATATAGAAACGGTGTACCACGGAAAGGGGGTGGATGCATATGTCGATGCGTTGTTCCATGAGCGAGGTGTAAACAATGAGAACAGATTGAGTCTGTCACAGAAGGGTAGGTTGCTTGTCCAGCGAGTGTATAGAAAGCTAGAGGGTGGGGAACCTATTAACTCTTAGACTATCTATTAACCTCTGTCTGATACTCTCTATCAAACTTCTCGTTGTAGCCAAGAATCTTGTAAGCGTAGTCTTTAGTTTCTGTAGGAAATTCTTGTAGCCAGTCCAAAGAGTTGTATATATCATAACCCTTTTCCTTAACCTTATTAAGTAGTCTCACTGTTGCAGTAGGTCCAAAGTTATATGCGGCTAATGCTTTAGCCATTCTAACCTCTTCACTACCAGTATTCCAACTTCTATCTAAAAGGTTATCCATGTAAGCACGTTGAGCACTACGAGCCTGTGCTGCATCAGTTGGGTCAAAGTCATCACCAACCAAACCTTTGTCTTTCAAGAATCGTTCAGTGATTGGGGTAATCTGTGCAGGTCCTCTAGCTCCAGCTGGTGATACAGCTTCTGTATTTGGTCTATCACCATACCCACTAGACTCCTTAAACTCTTGCCTTCTCAGTATAGTTTCATAGTTACCTGGTCCTTCAGCTGAAAAGTCAACACTTGCAGATGGTTTCTTTGGGTCACCATTATCTGAAAACCTACTTATTCTATATGCTTTTTTAGCAGACTCCCTTCTAGCAGACCTCATGCTTCAAGTTCTTTTTTTATTCTGTCTATAGTTGATTGGTAGTTCATCATCTGCTCCTTCAACATTCTCCTTTCTTTGAGAGTTTCTTTATAGTCGAATCTGTCCTCACCGCCAAGAGCTTTCAATCTCTGCTTTGTATCTTCTAGCATTTCTTCAGCAAACTTCAAGCTTTCTTCTGGAGTAGCCTTTTTTTCTTTAGGAGTTTTATCTACCATTGTACCCTCTTCAGCTCTACGCATTTTCATGCCGTACATTGCTTTCTTGAGGTCTTTAGAACCTTTTCCATCCGCTGCGAAGAACGGAACGGTTTTACCGTTGTGCTTTACCATTTTCATAAGCACAAATATAATAGTAATTTATCTACCTTGAGATGCGTAAGGTTTCTTATAGTTTTGACTGCCCTTGTTGGAGGAGTTCTTTTTAGAGTGCTGTCCTGGTCTCTTCTTACGAACCTTCTTAACGTAAGTGTCGAATGTAGTTTTTCTAGCCACGTCTCAAATCTGTATCGTGCTTCTTTGAGCCTCTGATGAAACTGTTGACTCTACCCATAGCCCATGCCGCCATAGATGCTCCTCTTCTAGAACCTGAAGACATCCACGCACCTTGTCCGCGCCTGTACACCTTAGATAGTGTACCATATGATATGCCTGAGGACTTAGCCTTCTTCTGTAGTGTCGCTTTTGTGGAGGAGCTTAGTGGCTTTGCCTTAACCTTAGCACCCTTCTTAGCAACCCTCTTTCTGAAAGCACTCAAAGGTATTTTCTTCCCCGCCTTGTAAGCTGCCGCCATGGACTTCTTGTTCTTAGCATCCTCCTCTTCGGAAGCCTTGATGTCCTTGCCTTGCTTCGGGTCAGTGTACTTTTTAGGTAATCCTAATCTGTATGGTTGGGTTCTCTTACTTGCCATGCTTGGCTAGTTTAAACTTTGCCTTTTCGACAGCTCCTGCGTGAGGCTGATACTCCCCAACCATTAGATAGTATCTCCCAGACTCCTCCATCCAGTGATGTCCTTTTGGCGGGTCAATAGATACTGTCTTGTTGGTTATCGTGAGCTTCTGTCTCTCCTTTCTCTTGGCTGTCTTCATGACTTCTTCTTTACCTTCATTCCGTACATAGCCTTCTCACCTGACTTTGCCATCTTCATCTGACGCTTTCTTTCTGTCTCAACCATCTTATCCAAAGCCTCTGGTCTCAATCCAGACATTAAGTATATCATACTATACGTCTCAAGTTCTTCCTGTGGTATTTCTACATCTGGGAACTCCTCTGAGAATCTTTTCTTAGTATCAGCTAGTACGCTCTCCTTGGTTACCTTAGGGTCTCCATTTACTTCAGCACCCTCTTGTGCTTTTTTATACTTGTACATCATGGCACAAATATAATCATTTAGTAAGTCCCCAATTGTGGTTAGAGTATCCAAGGCTGACCTTGAAGTCTATGTCCCTGATGTTTAGTGACAGATTCTCCTTCTGACGCTTTATCTTAGCCTTTGTTCTAAACGCCTCTTTTATTATTCTGTTACGGTGGTAGGGTGAGTTCCAGATTAGTCTCTTATCATTCCCTGACAGAACGATGTCTCTCACCTTGTGTTCTTTCCTTGCCTTGCCATCATATATGACGACATCGCATAAGTGTATTGGGTCTCTCATGTTGCTCTAACGAAAAATAATAAAGTGTATTGTGTAAGGACAGAAATATTATTGCACTTGGTTCTTAGCAAGAAGAATCTTCACCTCTTGAACCTCCTTGAGTAATAGCTTGATGTCCTCCTTCATCTCAGAATTATCCGTCTCCAATGATATGACTCTTGACTTTAAAGAAGAGTAGTCAGCTTGATGCTTTATCCATATCCCAATCAATGAACCAGCTATAGCTATAAGCTCAAATTGTGTTAGTGCGTCCATGACAACAAAAATAGTAAAAACCATCCTTCATAAATAAAAAACTACTCACCTGATTTGTAACAGATTACATCCTCCCGAAATGTTCTAGGTACGAAATGCATAACATATATAGGGGAAGGGTACAGAATGCATAACATATATAGAGGGTACGAAAAGCACCACATATATAGAGGGTATATAAATAAAGAAGCCTACGTCAGGGCATAGGCATGGCTTATTCACTTATTAGCTCACTGTATTCAAAGAGCTCAAGCGTAACAGATTGTTGTTAGCTCTTTAGGTAGAGAACAAGACTGCGAAGCTAAGTCTTAGTGACTACCGTTGCGCTCATGAGCCGATGCGAAGTTACACGAAAAAAATGACAATGTCAAGTATACTTGCGTTTATTCTTGCATGTGAGTTTACTATATAGGTATGTCACATATGCAAAGAATGATATCAAGAATACCAAGAAGTAAAACATGATGAATCTGATGTATTTCAAGCCTCAAGTTTCCACAAAGATAACCCCGAAAACATATCGCTGGTTACGTGAAAATAGATGTCAGTAATACACACCGTGGGGATTATTATATTATAAATCAATTGCTAAACAAAAAACAAATTGATTTTACAAAACCCACCCCCTAAAACTTTTTGCGATTTGCGCGTAGAATTCTAGCTTTTTCTGTAGACTCATGATGAGGTTGCTGATAGATGTATGCATAGTATGTGGGTACACGATGACAGTACAAGGATGCATTCGATTGATAGCTTGACGACAAGCAGGTACAATCACACCCACATTTTTTTTGCCTCTGCATATACTACCATCATTGGGGATTCAACAAACACATAAATTTTTTTTTACTCTGCACACAATATTGAAAACATGCACGACGTTATACTATCAAACAAACCAATAATTTTATAGTTATGAGCAAAGCAATTAATCAATTCAAGTTAATGGATATCCTAGATTTCACCGTAGAACAAAAGTACTATGAATGTGGAAATGAGTATCAGCAAAAGTTAGCGGAATTTAGTTTCGATGAAGTGTACGAAGGATACAAGTTATTTTTCTATAGAATAGAATGTGAGAACACTACTCCATCTGTATACTATGAATCATCATCTAATCACGGAGGTTTTGCGTCGACTAGAAACACGTACAAAACACTTGAGGAAATGTGTGATATGTACGACGAATGGATTAACGAGAAAAGAAATCAAGGATAAATCAAAACGGGGGGGGGTTTCCCCTCCCTTCACTAACCACTAAAATTTAATATTATGACCGATTCATCTGTCAATACAATAAAAAAATTTGGAATCACTGATTGTAAAATCGCCTATAAGTCTAACACCGAGGAGGGATTTTCTGTAAAGGCATTAGCAAAAATTTTAAAGACAAGCACAAAGGAAGTTAGGCAAATGATTGAAGCAGGTATGGAAGTCGATAAAACGCGTGAAGATATAACGGCAATGATTACCGTAAGGTCTAAAAAAAGAACTGCCTACGGTCAATTTAAAAAAGGTGCTCAAGAATATTTGAACTTAAAAAACTTTAAACAGGCAAGAAATTGCATTAAAGCCTGTGAGAAAATAGAATCAGAACTCCAATCGTTGAACAAATGTATTTGGGCTGAAACGTCGTTAATTGATTCATTAGAGAAGTAAAACAAACACACTAACAAGGGGGGGATTTCCCCTCCCCATTAAAACCCAATACCATGAGTTTATCGAAAGTATGCGGAGACGAAACGCTGACCATCAGAAGATGCGAGAACGACAGTTACTCTGTTTGTTTGAATGATGAGTGCTTAAAGGATGGCATGACCATCGACGAGGCAGTGAATTTTTTTCAATCATTCGCACAATAAAAGAAATACACTTACGTTATTACTATATACACACTAAAACCCAATACCATGAATTTAAACATCGCAGATTTCCACAAAGAGTTAAACAGATTGTCAAAGAATGAGAATGCCGTAAGAGATGACCAAGGAGGTGTAATCTTGTCAGAAGCTACAGATGTTCTCAACAAGCTAGTTACCATGCTTTTTAATGATATTGAACGGTCAAAAAACAATGTAAATACTCTTTTAGAAACGCATGAATACTTACAAAATGGAAGTCGTGAAAACTTCCCAAGACTCACTGATTTTCTAGATGAGAATGGTAGTAGTATTCAAAAGGATTATATCCAAAGAAATTGTGAATTCAGAAGAACTAACGAAAGTATTTTATTTGAATTAATGCTCATGATGAAAGGAGATGAGCAATAAAACAAATCAACTCACGTTATTACTATATACACACTAAAACCAATATCATGGAACCGTTTGAAGCAATAGTGACGTTCTACGTAAACTGTGGACTACAGCAAAGAACATGGTCAGTAGAAAAAGAATTCAAGAACAAACAGCACTTGGATAACTTCATCTCATACATCGAAAGAAAAAAAGGATACAATTTAGATGAGGTTCATACAATAAAGTAAATCAACTCACGTTATTAATATATACACACTAAGAAAATGAAAAACTACAAAAGAAAAATTATCAAAGATGCAATAGTACAAGCATTGAGGAATGGGAAAAAAGAAGCAATAATAGATGGCTTAACGGTAGATGTAAACTACGAGCCTCAAAGAGTAGGTACGATGACTCAACAGAATCTGTACTTTGAAAAGTGGCTGGATGCAATTATTAACAAACAAACCAATATCTAAAAGCATGAATACTAAGAAATCAAGAGTAAAAAGACAAGTAGAAACGGTATCCTTTTACGAGACGAGTATAGGGGCTATATCGAAACCAAAGAAGGTGATAATGAATGTTGAAGTTGAGGTTGAATCTGATTGGGGCTGTTTCGAAATCGCTGATGAAGGTACTTGGGGTGAACAGTTTTACGCAGAAGGTGAACTAGAGATAGCTAACGGCGTGCTGTATGGATACGATGGAATCTTCGCACTTCCCGATTACATCATCGACATACTAAAGGAATTGAATATTAATACTGAACAAATAGAAAATGATTTGTATGAATGATAACAAGTTAATAGCAGAGTTCATGGGCGCAGATAACCTATACGATGGGATGTCTGATGCTAGAGCAAAGAGAATATATAATTACCACACTTCTTGGGATTGGCTTATGCCCGTAGCGCAAAAGTGCAGGCTAGATAGTAGATGCGAGTATGACGATGATGATTTTTGGAACGACATACATTGGGCTTTAGAAGAATGTAATCTTGCTTTAACATACAAAGCAGTAGTGGAATTTATTAAAAACAATAACGATGAAAGATAAAGTTTATTGGACTATGCGTAATGGTCATAAGATTGATGTAGATGACATGGATACTAACCACCTACGCAACACATTGAAGATGCTTATTAGACGTATTGATGCACTGAATATGAGGCGAGCAACTAGACGAGACTTCGTAGTCAATGGTGAGATGGCTCAAGAGCATGCAGACAATTACGAAATCTACAGAGCAACGGGAATGCTTCCCGAAGACTTCCAACAAGAGAGATGGGAAGATTTTTAAGACATCAAACAATAAAACAATATTGCTCACGTTATAAAATAAAAACAAATGAAAGTAGTAAAGACGAAACATGATGGTTGGGAATGCGTACCCGAATTCGCTGAGGTAGCTGAAGTGATTAACTGTTATCGAGGTACTCTGTTTGAGATAGAGTACATGCAAAGAAAGCTATCGGCAAACGACATCATTGAGGACTTGAAAGATTTATCATTCAGAATATCGTCAGCGTGTGAAGAGCTACAAAGACAAGGCGTAAATGAAATGACATTCGAGACAATAGAAGAATCAGAGTAGCGTTATTAATACAAACAAAACAAAATGAAATATACAGAAACAGACAATCTGGTTTACGAGATGCTTACAGAAAACACAGGAAGCCACATGCTCGATTCGGGTGGTGCTTACGGAAGGCATTGGGAACGAAACCAAAAGAAAACTATTGATGACTTCAGCAACGAGGAGGAGGAAAACATAGAAGAGATTAGTTGGATTGACAAGGATGATAAGACCCACATTGAATACCAAAGAACTGTATCGGTCTTTCACTTCCTAAGCGACTTAGAACTTGACGACATATGCAACGAGTTCAACAGACTGAACACATTATGTAGTGATTGGGAAGGATTCCATTATGGAGTTTCAGAGGATGCATCCGACTATCTAAAAAGTATCGGTGAGGTAGAGATGAAACATCCGTTCAACACATACAACGAAGATAGCGACCTTTCACAGATACTGCAAGGTGCTTGGGTAGAACTAGACGGTGAGCAATACTTACTGCTACAGATTCACAATGGTTGTGACGCAAGGGGTGGGTATACTGACGCTAAGTTATTCAAACCACACGAAGAGTATCGGATTCATGAGTACCTATCGCAGTACAAATATCAAGATGAGATTATAGAAGACCTAGAACACTTAGAAAAATACAGCGCATGAAAACAAAGAAATTATATTGCTACGCGAAAGACTATAACAAAGTACGCGAAGCACTAACAGAATGGAATGTAAACTTCTCAGAGCAGGATGGATACTTCAAGCTAAACAATCAAGAAGCAATGACTATCGCTGAGAAACTATGTAACGATAAACTTTTACTCGCAGTAATAACTAATTAAAAAAAATATAGATATGGCACTAGAAATGGTCTTAAACAGAAAACACAAAGTGGTGAATCACGAATATGAACTTGATGCACCCAAGTATTCACTAACCTTAAATCATGGTGGTGATGAAATCAAAGTAAAGAATCCTCTGGAGGTAAAGGAAGAGATATTCCATTGGCGAAATGCTTACAAGATTCACGATTGGTTCGTGGAGAATGTTCAAGATGGAGACACTATGGGTGGGGAGTTCTTAGTCACCTATGAAAAGTTGAAATCACTAAGGGCTTTTTGCATGAAGATGCTTGAGGAGAAGCTTGACTCTGTAAATGATGACCCAAACGTCAACATGGATGAGGCACAAATCAACATGACGATAGCAAGCCTTGAGACAATAATCAATGAAGGTAAAAGGTTCTCAGCTAGAGGACATAGTAACCACCTAACTTATCATTCATCAATAGCATAATAAATTAATTCAAATCACGTTATATATACACTATGGGAAAGACAAAAGAAGAATTTACACGAATGAGAGAGGAGCAATGCGTCTCCTCCTTCGAGTCGAATGACTGCATGAAGGTGATGCAAAACTTCATAGAGGTCAAGGAGAGATACGAGTACGGTGACATATCAGCTATGGAGTTTGTTCATAGATGCATGGACTTAGCGGAATCGGCTGAAAATTATGGGCTCAAAGACTGGGAATCATGAAAATAATTAACACATTAAAAACTTTGTTGAAGAATCTGTTGACTTTTAGAAAAAAAACCTCGAACTTTGAAAAAGAAAACGCAAGGGAGCGAAAGGCTTATGTCAATCTAATCATGCAACAGAGTGTACTCTTAGATGAACACGAAGACTTATTAAAAGCATATGAAGACGCTCTTGAAGATAGCAATGGTAGCACCAATAGTGATACTGTGCGCAATATTAAACCCTCTAGTTAAACTTCAACTGTGGTTGATGAAAGAGGTAGAAACATTCTTAGAACTTTAATATAATACAATACAAATGAATAATTACAAATTTAAAACCACAAACATACGTGGAAAACAATACGTCGAAGTAAACGAGCGTATTAAATTCTTCAGACAGGAGAACAAGTATCAGAATTGGACAATCTCAACAGAGTTCACTGTGCTTAATGATGACCAATGCGTATGCAAGTGCATCGTCGCTGACGAACAGCAAAGAGTAATCGCTACGGGTCATGCACACGAGTTAAAGGCGAGCTCTCACATTAACAAGACAAGCTACGTTGAGAACTGCGAAACATCAGCTGTTGGTCGTGCTCTAGCTATGCTAGGTATCGGTATTGATGTGTCCATCGCCTCAGCAAATGAGGTTCAAGATGCTATCGCCAAGCAAAACGCACCAAAGAAAGCCAAGAAAGAAGAATCTGTTGATGCACAGTTCGACAAGGCGGTATCTTATCTTAAGAAATCTGATGACAAGGCAGATGCTTGGAGCAAAATTGAGAAGCAGAGTAAGTCTAAATTTAGTAAAGAGCAGGTTGATACTTTACTAGAACTAAGCGCACAATAATGCTGTCGATACAACTAGCAGAGAGCGTAGGGAAGGGACATCTTTCCTATAGCTCCATCAAGTACGCTCTTCAAGACATGAGATTGTGGGAGATGTACATGAGAGGTCAGCTCAAGAAGGAATCACCTGCGTTGTCATTCGGAAGTATGTATGATTGCTTACTGTTCACTCCGAAGGATTTCAAGAAGCAGTTCATGATTCTAGACGACAGAAAGATTTGTAAAACCATCGGTGGTCGAGCACCAAAGATGACTAACAAGTACAAGGCGTGGGCTAAGGACTACAAGGATGAAGCTGATGAGAAAGGTCTGGAGCTTATCTCTCACGATGACTTCACTAAGGCTCAAGAGATGATAGACAGATTAAAGAAGACTGGTGTGCTTGAAGAATACTTGAAGGGTGACTATCAGTATGAGTTTAATGAAGAGGTCAATGGGGTTCCTGTAAGAGGATTCCTAGACTGTCTAAACGAGGGATACATCTCTGATAGTAAGACAACTCAAAGCTTGGACAAGTTTAGATACAATGTATTCAGCTTCGGCTATGACATCCAAGCCTACATCTACTGTGAGGTACTGGGTAAGGAAAAGTTCTACTGGGTTGCTCAAGAGAAGGCTTACCCATATGCAATCGGTGTGTATGAGGCAAGTTCAGAAACGCTACAGCGTGGTGCTGAGAAGTTCAACATGGCTGTAGAAAGAATAACAGAATACTTAGATAACAAACAGAACACAGTCACGTTCTACAAGAAAGGAATCATATGAACACACGACAACTCATAGAGAAAGCTAGTAAACACTTCGGTGTTGACTTCACTAAGAAGATTACGTTCAGGGATAAGGGATATAGTGAGAAATCAATGGTCGTTTACTACGCCAAGTCCGAGCTTCTCATCCCAGTCTTTGAGCTAGAGAAACATCTTCCTAGCAGTTTGAATGAGCTTATACTACTATGGATGTTTGGTGAGCAGAAGATGTCTGACGTTAAGGAACGAAGACGGTACAAAAATTTTACACAATCAATTAAATAATAATCGTTATGAGCGAAAAAAAAAGCAAAGTGTTTGCGGGATACACTGAATCCCCAAGAGTAACGCAGAAGATTAGCTTTACTACAGAAGAGCTTGACAACCTCAAGCAATATGCAACAGGAAAGGGTAGGGTATACCTTACGATAGTATCCCTTCCAGACAGAGAAGACAACCGCAGGATGAAGGCATTCGCAGAAGTCTATGACCCGAACGCTCCAATGGAACAGGAGAAGAAGGTTAACAACATGGCAACAAACGACTTGCCATTTTAGTGAGTAAACGGAGGGGGGTTTTTTTCATTTCCCCTCCTCCATACTCTCGTAGCTCAGTTGGATAGAGCATCTGCCTTCTAAGCAGACTGTCAAAGGTTCGAATCCTTTCGGGAGTACGATTCAAGTAAGCCATTTGAATCTTAAGTGTGTACAATTGTAAGGGGAGGGTTTTATTGGTTAACCTCCCTTTACTTTCTAAGATGTTATATTGAAAACAAAAAGCTATGCCTAAGTACAAGTGCGAATGTCACGATAAAACATACACCATCTCTGATGTGAAGATTAAGATTAAGAATGGTGAGATATACTCAGAGGGAGCCGATTGCCCCAAGTGTGGGAACAACATGAAACTAAGTGAACCAAAGAGTGGGGTTGCCAACTTCAGTAGCAACTCGATGGGTCAAGTAAGATAGTCCAACAAATTTAATTTAAACAATATGAGATTCATAAAAAAACTATGGGTTAGGATGACTACGCACAAATATATCTATGCGGTAATAGTCAAGACAGTAGACCCACTATTCAATGACTTCGAACCATACGTCTTAGTATCATTCAAGAAATATGATGAGGCAATGAAGTTCAAGATAGCAAGACAAGAGGCACATGATGGTGAGTGCCTAGATATAAACAAAGTTTGGTTAACATAAATAAAAATAACTATGAGAAAGTTTGATAACTATTGGGAGTATTTACTCCGTCAAAAACATCCGTGGGCTAGGCTCACAAATGTATGCGTAACACCAATCATATTGGTTATGGCTATGATGAAGGCGTTTACTACAGGACAACCATACTTCTGGGTGATATGTTTGTTCGTCACGGTGATGGGATTCCAACAGCACAGACATTACTGGAACAAGTGGAATGACAAACATCGTTGAGCCATGAAGAATTTAGAGATAAAGATTTTTTCGCTGTGCGTCCTACTACAGGAGATGCTTGATGAGACTGAGGGTCACACAAACTTTAAGCACAAGGTAAGATACCACGTCAACAGCTTACAGAAGGAACTAGACAAGATACTAGACGTTGAGTTTGAAGAGGACAATGTTAGTCTGTTGATTAGTCACGCAACGAAGTCGTTGGAGTACGTGTTTGACACGATGATAGAAGAAGAAGAAGATAAATAAAAACAAAACATTAGAAATGAATATATTCGAAGAGTTGAAGAGGGACTACCTCATCAAAATCGGGATGAAGGAGATTCCCGAAAACAGACAAGCCAGTAGCGTTGAAGCAAGAGCTGCACTATCCAATGCCATGATACCATATTGCAGGCTGAAGAACATTGGACCACTGTGGAATCTTGACAGGAGCACAATCCACAACTACAAGAACAAGCACACAACATACATCAGAACTTCCGCAAACTATAGACGTTGGTTTTATTTGGCTTCCGAGATTGTAGAACAAAAGATTAATCAACAACCATATCAAACTTTTCTTTCTAAATCAAAGATGGCAGAGAGAGACAATCAACAACTGGTAACAATATCTAAAACTATAGAAATATTAACTCAAATTCATGGGAAAATCAAGCAAAGAGTTCGACCAAATAAATCCAATTCACTACAAGAAGTACACGCAAGAAGTCTGGAAGATTATGCTCAAGGTCTGGGGCAAGGAAGCGTACATAGCATTCTGCGAGATGAACAGTTTCAAGTATCGGATGAGAGCAGGGGACAAGCCGACAGCATCAATCGAGAAGGACATAGAGAAAGCGAGATGGTACGAACAACTGGCAAATCGTCTGCGCAATGAAGGAAAAGAAGGTAACAATATATCCGACAATATATCGAACACATGAAGCAGTAGTAACTAGCTTAGATACTGTTCTCTCTAGAATCAAAGATGGAAAGAGCGAGCATCGAATTCACAAGATACGTGAGGGCGATAAAAACGAAAAGCAAAACCTACCCGCAGTATGCTTTAGTGGTGTGTTTAAAGATGGTAAGAGGCAGGATGATTTGCTTGAGTATCACAGTGGACTAATCGTACTTGACTTCGACCATGTTGATGTAGACAGAGCAAAGAATGCACTCGCTGCTGATAAGTACATTATGTCCTGTTGGGAATCACCAAGCGGTGATGGTGTAAAGGCTCTTGTAGAAATCACAAACACCGAGAGACATCGTGACCATTACAGAAGCTTGAAGAAATACTTCGACGAGCAGTATGGTCTGGAGCTTGACAGCACAGGAGAGAACGAAAGTCGTGCGTGTTTCGAAAGCCATGACCCCGACATTGTAATCAAGAGTACATACGAAAAGTATGGGGGTATGCTGTCATCTCAATCCCAAGCACAAGAGGTTAGGACTACGGGTAGCAAGACCGACTTCATGAAGGTCAACATCGCTGCGATGATGCTCAACAAAGCCAAGGATGGTGAGAAGCACAACATGCTGATGAAGGCATCAACACTTATGGGTGGTTTCATTGCTAGTGGTATCGTCGAGGAAGCCGTAGCCATATGGGTTCTTGAGAGAGAGATTCAGAAGCACGAGCTCGATAACTTTGAGCAGGCTCAGAAGTCTATCAGAGAGGGTATTGAGAATGGTAAGAAGCTACCTATATCTGAGGTCCTACACACTGAGGACAGGATACGTAGGGAGATGAAGCTTAATGATGGAGACATGTCGTTCATTAGTGGTGATGATGTTGATTATGATTGGATAGAAAGCTACGTTGCGGGTGACATACCTGTGGGGCTATCGACTGGAAACAAATATGTCGATGAGCACTTTGTATTCAAGAAGGAGTTCGTAATGATTAACGGACACTCGAACATTGGTAAAACCACCTTTGCGCTGTGGATGCTAGTAGCTAGTGCAATGAACCATGACTGGACGTGGGTAATATACAGTAGTGAGAACAAGACAGCGGCTGTCAAGATGAAGCTCATGCAGTTCGCATTGAACAAGCAGATTGGTAGGACTACCTATCAGGAAAGAGCTAAGGCTAGGAAGTGGGTTGAGGAACATTTCGTTGTTATCGACAACAGCAAGGTGTACAGCTACACGGACATCATTATATTCTGTGAAAAGATATATCGTGAGAGAGATGGAAAGGTTGACGGTCTATTCGTGGACCCATACAACAGCTTGAAGATTGAGATGTCAGGAAATAGAGGGGTAGGAGTTCATGAGTATCACTACGAAGCGGCAAGTGAGTTCCTTACATTCAGCAACAACATGGAGATTGCATGCTGGGTTAACGCTCACTCTGTAACAGAATCTCAGAGAAGAAAAGGGGATGATGGTCTACCAGTAGCTCCGTTTGCCGAGGATACAGAGCATGGTGGTAAGTGGGTGAATAGAAGTGACTGCTTCATTACCTTACACAGGAAGATTCAACACCAAGACGTACTTCAAAGACGTGTTATTGAGATGCATGTGAGAAAGGTTAGGGAGACTGATACTGGTGGTAAACCAACACCATTCGCTCAACCATTGTACTTTGAGTTCAATAGCTCCATGTCTGGATTTGGATGCTGCAAGCCTGAAAGTAAGTTATTCACACCCCTTGGTCAACAACTTATTGGAAAACAAGATGTGTTGATTACTTGACATTGAATGTTAATATGTGTACATTCCCTCAATGGGAAGGAGACCAACTAGGAAAACAAGAAAGAAAAGAGACCTAAACCGTGGTGGTATAAAGTTGAAGTCAGGACTTGAGGCTTATTGTTATGACAGCCTAAAGCAACATAACATAGACTTCAAGTATGAGATGGATACTTTCTACCTCATGGATTCATTTAGGTATTCAGGTGTTTATCACAAGTCAACAAAGGGTAAGGACGTTATGACTGACGCAACTAACAAGGTTGTGTTACCAATAAAGTACACACCCGACTTCGTGAGTCATAAACACAAGTTCATTATTGAGACCAAAGGTTATGTGCCTACACAGCACACCTTTCCATTAAGATGGAAGCTGTTTTTAAAGTATCTGAACGATAACGACATGAGTGACTACATGTTGTTTATCCCAAAGAACAAGAAGCAGGTAGACAAAACCCTTGAAATTATCAAAAATAACATAGATGAACACTGAAAAACTAAGCGAGCTGTATAGCTACTCAACGCAAGAGATTCAGAAGCTCACCACAGAGCTTTATGAAAACCTGCACGAGAGTTCGGGAGCTCCAGTGTCAGACTGGAAGCAACTGTTGGACATGGCTAGGGAGTACAAGAGACTTGTAATCATAGAGCTTGAGTCCATGAAGGCGGCACTAAAGGAATACAACGAAGTCAACGATGACCAGTTGGATACAAGACCTTGAGTGGGGAGATAGGCTTGAGGGTGCTTGGCTCTCTTACCTTGAACAACACCTGCCTGATAGAGAATTCGTATTGTCTACTGGTAAGGTATCTGAATGGGACATATGGGATAAGACACTAGACAGGAAGCACGAAGTCAAGTGGGATACTGTGGCTAAGGCTAGATGGAATAGCTACGGCAGAGAGAAGCCGCCTACAGGAAACTTATTCATAGAGTTCTACAATCCAAGGTCTGATAAAGATAGTGGTATTGCCGTGTCTGAGTCTGACTACTGGGTGTATACAATGAAAGTATCCCCCGATGATTATGTGCCAGACATATCTTTTGAATACACCGTGGAGTACCTATCATTTGACAGATTAAAGCTGTTGGAGGGGTGTAGGAATGGCAACCTAAAGATTAAAGAAGTTGGTAGGGACAAGAGAAATAATCAAGAGGCAAACTCAAAAGGATGGATTTTACCTATCGACACAATAAAGAATAACGAGGATGCGTTTGGGTTTATGAAACAAGGAGACTTAACTAAGTATGTCTTTCCAAAATAAAATTTAATAAATGAGTAAGATTAATTTTCCCGATGAGTTCAGTGTAATGAAAGAAGCCATCGAAGAGGTGTTTGAACTAGACCTACACTCTACTATTAGACAGAGAAAGTATGTGAACGCAAGAATGATTTTTTCAAAATCTATGTGTGACAGGGGTCATACTCGAACTGATGTAGCTAAATACTTAAAGAAAAATCACGCAACAGTGATACACTACTTGAAGTATTTTGAAGGTTACTTGGCTACGGACATAGAGTTCAAAAGGAAATACAGAGATTGCACTTTGACATACAGGAATAAGTTCGAGCCAGTTCAAAAGATGAATAAGTCAAGAATGGAGCAGAAGCTCATAGAGCTCAGGAATGACAATGAAGACTTAAGAGGTAAAGTAGAAAGCTTGATGTCACAGATAAAGATTCTGAACCGTGAAGAAGATAGGTTCTCAGAAATCTATGACGTTATTCATGACCGAACTAGACGTGGGACTGAAGAAATGGTAAAGAATAAATTAAATAAAATGTTCAATGGATTATATGCCTGAAGTATCGAAATTTAGAATAGAACAAATTATGGATGAGCTTAAGGATGCTGAAGCAATCCTAGCTGATGGATTTGAAGAGGCTCTTGTAGGTCACACGCAGGGACCAAATATTGTCGCTGTATATGAATACGACATGTGTATCCACATCCTAATGGAGAGGGATGGGATGAGCTGCCTGGATGCAGTAGAATATATGGGGTTCAATGTACTTGGAGCGTATGTCGGAGAGAAAACACCGATATTCGTTTCTCTAAGGTAGAATCACTTCCTAGTTTTCTCTATGGTTCTTCCTGCGAAGTAAGCACCAAAGGCTGTCAACATTAGAATCTGTAATAGGTCTATGTAGCTGTCCTTTACGTTGAACTTCCAGTCGTCAAGACTATCAAACACCATTGTAATGCAGAACATTACCATCAGTGTGATTAGGGTAACAGGTCTGATTAGTTTAGCGAGCTTTACATCACTACCCATGTCAGCCTTCCACCTCTCAGTGACGTTGTTTTGGTAAGCAATCTCAGCATCAACCATAGCTCTAGCTTCTTCGGGTGACACATCTGGCTCCTTATCGAGTAGATTCTTTACCACCCCAAGAGCTCCATTGTCTGGAAGTAAATCACCCACTGTCTCTAGAACTTTGGGTGCTTTTTCCTTCAGCCATTTACCTAGCTTGGTGTCTTTTATTTTCTTCTTAGAACTCATAAAAACAAAGATAATTAATAAATACTGACGCTACTTAATGATGTATTTCTGAGCGTAGTGCCTATGGACTCTGTTCGCCTGTAGCGTGTCTCTTTTAGTTGTTGTTTCTGTGCCGTCAAAACTTTCGTATTCCCACACACTATAAACTGTTACACTGTCTGGAGGTATGTCCACGAACACCTTCACAGTGTCATAAATAACAATGTTGGTGACCTGCTCTAGCTCCACTACCCTGACAACCATTGAATCCCGTTCTTTTATTACCTCCCTAACTACAGTCTCTGTCCTTTCCATAATGTTATTGATGGTCTCTTCTATCTCAACAACTATGGTGTCAATCTTAGTCTTGGTTATTGTGGTAGTTACTGTATCTCGAATGGTTTCATACCTGTACTGAGGAGTAGAATCTACTGTGTCAACTTCATTTTTGCAGTTTCGAATGAGTAGCGTACAGATTACAACTACTGCGGCTATAGCTATTATATGTTTACTACTTGCCTGCAAGCTCATTAAGTATTTCAAGCCTTGCAGCAGTTCTAGCTAGGATGCTATCACTCTTGTGTAAGCGTATAGAAAGTTGCTCTATCTTAGCTTCTAAATAGATTGTGCGTTTAGAGCATGCCTCTATCTGACTAGTGTAGTTCATCCTGTTATCAATGTACAGATACCCAACCGCTAGTGTCACCAAGAAGAATACCGCCATCGTAGGATTCTTTACAAACTGCTCGAAGGTAATCGGAGCTTTCATTACTTAGGTCTCACAGATTTTAGTAGTAGTCTGATTTTGCCGTCTTTTTCTTTTATCGCTGTGACATAAACAGTCTCACAGGACAATGACATCTGAGCAGTCTCACCAAACTCTATATCCCATTCTACTTCTGTAGTATGGCTGGTAGCATGGTAATCAGTAACAGTAGCTCTTCTTATAGGTGTGTCATTACAACCTGCAAAAAGGACAAAAAGGACGCAAAGGGCAATTATTGCATTTCTCATTTCTCATAGTTCTAATTTTAATATATATCAAGAAATTTCTCTTTAACTACAAAGCTAGGGCAAGCCTTGGATGAAAATTCGTTGTGTCCATGAATAGTGATGTCTTCACCAAACAAAGTTCTGATTGAAGCAACCAGATGTTTAAAGGCATCCTCTTGTTCTGGAGTCATGGTGTCTTTTGGTTTGATGTCAGCATCTACCCCACCTATGTAACAGATTCCGATGGTGTCTTTGTTGTGACCCCTTACGTGAGCACCCTGCTTGTCTACTGGTCTCCCTATAGCTATGCATCCATCTAGACTGATAACGTAGTGATACCCTATATCAGACCAGCCTTTGGCTGTGTGCCAATTTCTAATTGTATCCACTGAATACTCTTTGCCCTCGACTGTAGCCGAGCAGTGTAATACTATTCTGTTTATATCTCTCATTCTTCTATATAATTTTCTTCAAGGTATATCTTTTCTGAAAGGATTCTAGGCTTAGTAATCCCAAGGTAAGTGTCAGTAAACTCCTTGTACTTAGAGAACTCAGCAGGTTTCATCTCTTCTTTCTTTGAGCGCATAAACACGTAATAGTCTTTACCGTCTTTTAGTGTTCTTGAAAGTTTTCTAAAGTCTTTGTTGTATTTAGCAAACTCTTCAGGATGGTTTTGCTTCATATAGAATTCAACTTCTATAGGTTTCATTGCGCTTTTAAATCTGTTGACTGCACGTTGCTGGTCAAATGGATTATCAGCCTTACCCTCTACAAGATTCATGATTCTATCCTTCCCTACGTCACCTTCAGTGTCCATTATTGCTTTTATCAACTCTGGATTAGATTCTTGAAGATATTCTAAAGCAAACTCTTCGTATGTTGCAAGCTCCTCTTCACTGCGGAACTTTCTTTCTTTAGGAGTGTCATCAATCTTTCTTATGTATAGGTCTAACTCCTTGTTAGAGAAACCTAACAACTGAGCTGCGGTCAATCCAGCTTTAAGGGCAAAGTGCGTGTCCATGGCTTGCTTGTCCTGCGGTCTAACATAATACTCTTGACCTGACATGCTTATGATTTTATTACCAGGAGTAGATAGGTTTTCAATCGTGTTGGAAACGTCAGCTATATAGTCCCCATAAGGTCCTGCGGTTGAACCAATTACACCAAACACATCTCCGTCAATCGCTCTCTGAATTGGAGTATATACATCAATGCCCCCTTCTGTTCTTTTCCATCTCTCATAACCATCTTCATCCCCAATGTTATAATCCCCATACATCATCCTGTCCATAGGGTACAACACAAATTTATTCGTCGCTCCTTTGATGTTATCATCAATGAATGATAGTGGTGGTAATGGCTGGAAGTCAACTATCACTTGACCTAGAACACGATGCCATCTTTTCTTCTTTTCCTCCTCTGAAATTTCTTCATCATCACCGAATAAAATAGACATCAGTGCTGGTATTATTATTGCGTTTACTGATGCAAACAAGGTGAGCTCGGAAAGGTGACCTAAAGTGGATACAGCTCCTTCACCAGCTGTTTCTTTTTTACCAAGCTTCAACAAGTCAGACATTATACTACGCTTCTTGTTTACAGCAAACCTAGAGAATGGTAGTAATATGTTTCGAGCATACCATGATATAGCCGCCTTCTCATCTTTTGAATCAGTATATAAATCAGCAGCTTGTCTTGGTGTAGATGCAGCTTGGTCTTTAGACACCATTGAGTTCGCATGACTAAGCGCATCTTGATTTGGGTTAGCAGCTTCTGCACTCCAATCTATTTCGTTAAAACTATCTACGACACCCTCACTAATAAGGAAGTCCCCATAGAATGCAAACCAAGACGCAACAGCAGCAACCTTATCCGTACCCTTAAGATTCTTCAGTGATATGTCTCTGAGTTTTTTCTGAATCTTTTCTAGCTTAGTCTCATCAAAGTTCATTGCACCACTGTACGGGTCGATGTTACCAGCCTCGTAGTCCCTTTGGAATACAGGTGAGTTTTTAAGTAGGTCGTATCTACCCTTGTCAAGAGACAGCTTTGAGTCCTTTTGAGCAAATGTCCTACCCGTATATATCGCCATCTCCGCAACAACCTGCATCAAGTATGGTATTGATTGAAGAGGGTTCTTTGTTTGGAACATCACAGAAATTAAAACAGATGACTGGGTTATAGTCTGTTTGATAAATCCACCGAACGCTTTCACAATTACTGCGTTTCTCAGGATGTTTAGTGGGTTGTTTCTAAGCTTCCTTCCAAACAGAGTGAATGTTGATTTGAACACGTCTGGAACCTTACCAGTGTCTTGAGCTACATAAGTCATAAACTTCTTCTCAAGCTCCTTTCTCATAGGTTCAGATGGAATCAATTCAGAAACAGCATCACTATTCAAAACGAAAGATGCTTTTGCTACGTCTCCAACTGTGTTTGATAGAATTGTATTTTCTCTAAGTGTCCTCTCGTTTATCGAGATGAAATCTAAACCAATAATATTTCTACCACCAGAAAGTGAACGAGCATTACGCTCAAAAGATGAACCAGCAACCTTCTTCGTTTTAGATAATGTTGTGGCTTGTAAAGCCATTTGCATACCCCTCTGTATCTTCAGTATGTCCTCAACATCTTGATTTTTATTTTTAACCCTGATGTCAAATGGTGTATAGTTGTCCTCAATGACTAGCTCTTTCCCAAGATATCTCTCCACATAATTACTAAAGCTAGGTGCTTGAGAGTTGTGAACATCAACCATGAAGTCAACGAATCTAATCAACTCAGGACGTTCATTCTTGACTTTATCTTGAAGCCCCTGTATGTCATTAGTATTGGAGAATAAGAAGTTGTAAGCGTCTCTTACTTCCTCTAGCTCTGACTTTGTGAGAGCAGTCTTGTTTTCCTTCTCATAATATTCAATAGTGCTCTTCATTGAATCACGAAGCTGGTTATACCATATTGCAGCAGCATTCTCGCCTTCAATTTCAACGGAAGGAATCTGTCTAGACATTGAGAATACCTGCATGATAGCTCTGTCAAACCTTGTTGTAACACTACCACCATCTTTCTCTATCTCGTTGATTTCATTGTTCATCAACTCAACAAGCTGTGAGTGTATAAAATCAGCCTTAGAGAATGCAGTCTCCATACCAGCAAGACCAAGAGCAACCCTTAGCTTTGCCATCGTTTTGTTGTCGGTGACTATCAGGTTTCTCAAGAATGAGTCAACAGTATCCATCAATCTAAGAACTACTCTATCCCTAGCTTTAAGGTTTTTAGACTTCATTATATCTCTTAACCTCTTAGGGAAATCTAGTTTACCCATAACCAGAGAATGCAGATAACCAATTCCGAACTTAGAATCATTAACCACATAGTCATCTATCTTGTAATCTAAGTTGATGATGTGTATTCTGTCAAGTTGATTTAGCCTTTCTCTTAGGGAGTTTACATCTAAATCCTCTGCCTTGAACACACCAAGTATTTCGGCAAGCTGTGAGTCTTCTAGGATTTTCTCAATGTTCATTACTATCCTAGGAATCATCACATCATTTATGATTGCCTCCTTCTTGAGCTCATCTTTTTCAGCAGCCTGTCTTGCAAGTTCTTCTACAACCTGTTCAACGTGAGCTGGGTTTGCTGGGTCCAGCTGGTCGTTCTGATTCTTTTCGTTATACTCGTCTATGTAATTGAGGATAGCCCTACGACTTGCAGATAACCTGCTTCTCTCGTAGTTCTTTGTAATCTTATCGTACTCCTCTTGGAATGAAGTGTTGTTTTTCTTAGCTCTTCTCTCAGCCCTAGCAACAAAAACAGCCTGTCTACCTAGCTCTTCCATAGCCTTGAAGTTTGAGACTATATCGCTTAATAGGTTTGCCTCAATCTTCTCTGGTGCTACACCAACATAAACCTCTTCTTCCTTGTCGAACTTGGCGGTAGCCGTTGACATGGAGTCAATGGTATTCATAATCGTTGCCACAAATGCTTGCAGCTCAGACTGAGGGATTAGTGCTGGGTCTATACTTGCCAATACCCTAGCTATCCTTGTGTACGTTGCCCTGCTCTTTAGTGCTTCACCCTTCTTCCTTCTTTTAGACATTCTCTTGAGCCTGTCTTGAAGTTTCTTTGTGATTTTTATTGCCTTTAGATACTGTTCAAGAGCAGCCTTCGCATCTCTTTCATCAAAGATTTTAGATATTCTATCAATGGCTGATTGCATTGCATCAAGACCTGAGTCCTTAACCTTCTTAGAGCTAGTCCTGTGCGCAGCTGCAACAGCTTTGAAGAGTCTTGCAAGTTGACCTCTTGTGAATGGAGTCTTGTTGTTCGCCTTCATCCTCTCGTCAACAACCTTGATTGCCTCCCTCATGAACTCTTGGAAGGTCTTAGACTTATTCATGACCTCCTCTAGCTTATTCCTAAGATTCTTGGCTTCTGTAGAAAGTTTTCTCCTCTCTCTTTCAACCTTAGCAGCAACCTTCATCGCTTCCTTCTTACCAGCTGTCCTACCTGTCTTGTAAGCAACAGCACTCTTGTACAATCGCTCGGCAGTTTCCTTGGTCATTCCAGCACCTATAAGGGCATCCATAACCTCTTTCTTTTTGTAAGCGAATGCACTTAGCTGACTGCTTGTATCATCTTGTATTGATATAGGATTCTTTCTCCTATTATCTCTCTTGATTGATGGGTTTGGTGAAGCCTTGTCTATCATGTTGGCAACAACCCTAACAAGCGGGTCTTGAGCCTTTGCTGTATCAACAGCCTCGGACTCTGGTTGTAACTGCAAAGAACCATATTTAGCCTGACCCATACCAAGTTTAGCTTTAAATGACGCTTGAGCAGTTTTATCAGTATACACTTTTAACTTTCCAGCAGCCATGATACCTTCTGTTGTCGCCAGCTTTATGTAATCCTGCATGTTTAAATAAGCTACAGTTCCGTCTGCTTTTTCAGCTTGAGCTTTAAGGGAGTCGAATGATGTCTTATTATTAAGCAACTTTATCTTTGGAGTCTTCTTATTGCCGTTCTCGTCAAGCATGTACATGATGCCTGGGTAAGAAGGATTATCTGGTTGAGAATCAGCAATAAGTTTTGAGTCAACCTCGATAACCGCATACACATGATTCTGAGGAACGCCATTTATAAACTTTTCCGTGAGAATATCTATAACAGACTCTTGAATAGCCCCACCAAGACTTAATGCGCCTACGTCCTTACCTAGAAGGTTACCAACAATACCCTTTGCTTGCTTAATATTTTCTTTTGCTTTCCCAGTTTTAAATGTAGCATTGAACACTACACGAACTCTATCTAGGAATAACTTTCTCTGGTCAAATGTTATTTGATTTTTGGGGTCGGACATATACTTTATAATCCTATTGCCAATCTCTATATTAGTTCCTTTATCTAGAGCAATTTCTCTTTGCTCTTTCTTGCTAAAAACTTCTTGATAAGCTTTAATAACAATCTTACCATATTGAGCTTCTGTTATGATTTTCTCCTCGGCAAGTTTAGTTGCTATTGTACTAAGTATGTTAGCATGAGCAGTGACACCAGATGCGCTTGAAAGAAGCATTTCCTTTCTTCCAGTCATTAGAGAAATATAAATCTTGCCAGATGGTGAATCTTCAAGCATCTTGTTTGCCTTTCTAACAAAGGCTGTTGGAAGCTCTTTGAACGCCCATGTGTCACCAGTGCTTATGGGATAGAACACCCCACCAGAACCATTAAATATAACATCACCGTCGACTTTAACTTGACCGACAAACATGTTGTCTGGGACCATGCTTAGTACAACATCGTCTCCTACCACAGCTCTCAAGTCATCTGCATATTCAACATTATCATCATACTTCTTACGGATTTCTTTATCTTCAGACTCTATATCATAAGACGTTTCGAATATCCCAAACTTCTGAGCCTTAAGCAGTGTGGCAGGATTTGATTCTTGTGTATTCTGTCCAGGGACTATTGATTGAAACTTTACTGTAGCACCTTCTTTGGTAGTAACGGTGAATCTTTCATCTGTTACAGAAACCTTTTCAGCATCTTTAGCAAGAACCAATGCGCCTATCTGAATAACTTCAGATGCAGCAACGACAGGCTTACCATCTCTCTTGTCGTAGAACCAACTGTGTCTGAAAGGGTTCATACCTACTTGAATCCATCCGTCTAGCTTACCTTCAGATAGGTCAGATATATTGTACTGGTCACCCTCCATAATCTTAACAGCTTCCTCTCTTAAAGCCTCAGGACTGTGGTTATTCCAGTCACCAAACATCCTAGCTATCGTAGTTTTAGGCTTATCTAATGCTATATTTAAAGCCGCTTTAGATGTGGAGTCAAACTGAACATCCTTGATGAGTGCTGTCTGTGCGTATCCTATCGACTTACCTCCTAAGAAAGGTGTTCTATCAGCAGTCCTTGAACCTTGATGGAGCGAAACCACCCAAACATCGTAGTTGTCGTAAGCAGGAATATCTAACCTAACACCAGTATAATAGTTGTCTGGGATATCCTTATTCATCCCTATAATTCCTGACTCAAGTTTATTAGTGTTTAGTGCAGCACCAATGTCTAGTGTAGAAGGAATCTCAGGAACTTCTAAGAATGGCTTGATTGGTGAATGAACTTTTACCGCCTCTAAGTATTGCTCTTGAGTCATCTCATTAGCAACGTAAGACTTGAGAGCGTCAAGAGCTCTTGGAACCCTCTTTTGTCTCTGACTTTCATCAAGTTTTAACTCTCCTTTTCTTGCTTCTAACGCTTCTACTGTGGTGTTTTCAGCTTCAAGGAATGAGTCTATACCTGGCTTGTTTTGAAGCTCAACAAGTGGACCTTGTTGTTTCTTGTTAGCAATATTAGATGCGTAATCAAAAGCCTTCCCGTAGTCTTCCATACGGATACCCTCACCAACTTTACCTTCACCGTCAACGAAGAAAACAATATCAGGCTGGTCCTTGAGAGGAGATGTCTCAGCATCCCAACCCTCAGGTGCAAAGTCTGGATTGAAGTCAAGTCTTGCGACAGGTTTGAAGCCATTGTCAACGTACATGTTCTCAAGCCTAGTTGCGTAGGCATCAAAGAACTTACCTCCAGCCTCTACCTGCTTGTCAAACAAAGGCACACTTACTCTTCCTAACTGTGAGTCTGCATTCTTAAACAGACCACCCATATAACCATCAGCGGTTACGTAAGAACCAGCAAGACCATCTCTAGTCATGAATAACTTAGCCCCGTCGTCAAGCATCTTTTGTACTTGCTCTGTATTTAGGGGTGAAACCTGTATCATTAAGTTTCTGCCAAGCTCTTTGTCCCTATTGATGGCAGCAGCCATAGCGTCAGCATATCTAGATGCATCGGTAACCTCCTCCACATCTCTTAATCTAGCCTCAGGCTTTTGTTGTTTGTTTTCAAAGTCATCAACTACAGTAGCCATGACCGAGTACCCCATTCTCTTGGAAGCCTCGGCAACATCGTCAAGTGCTGTAATCTGTTCCCCCTCACGGATTTCTCCAGAGATTTTTTGTATAGCACTAACAAGGTCTTCAAGCTTTGGCTTTGCTTGAATATCTATACCTGTGGTTGATTTGAGTAGACCTGTTATAGAGTCTGCGAATCTGTTGACCATGCTTCTCTTGAACTCAATACCAACATCTTCGTTAGTAATGTCACCAAGAAGCTCAACTAAGAACTCTTCTGATATTATCGACCTACCACTCTCGAATAACTGTTTTATTGTGCCATCACCGTCAAATTCTTTTATGTATGACTTTAGAAAGTTTTCATACTTTGTTTTAAGTTCACCACTCAGACCATTGAAAAGGTCTTGCGCTAACTTACGCATTGCCTTATCCCCAATGGTTTCTAGAAGGACCTCATGATATGCTTCGTGATATGCTGTGTTCTCCCTAATGGCAGGAGCGTAAAGATGTATTTCACTTGCAACACCCTCTTTGCTTCTTTTTATGTGTAGACCTCTAGAAAGTTCATTGTTAGTTTCTTTCTCAAAGGCTTCTGCTGTTCTGTGAAAAATAACCCTAACACCATCGCCAGTTTTAGCTAAAGCTTTTACAACTTGCAATGCGTTCTTCATTGATTTAAGAACCTGCTGTCCAGTGTTAGCACCTACTGCTTCAAGAGGTTGGATGCTTTCACCCGTTGTTTGTTCTAATGCTTCAGATACCTCATCCAAGTTCTCCATTGTAACTTCAACAGAATCACCCTTACTGAATAATCCACCATAACCATTAAACAACTCATCAACCTTAGAAACATTATCTAGTATTCTCTGAGATTCACCCTGCCCGTCAATTTCATACTTTGCGCCTTCTTCTTTTTCAATGGAGTATCTTTCGTTATAAAGCTTTTCCATCTCAACTGCCACATCATTTTTAGCGTCACCAGTTAACTTACTATATTGAATACCAAGGGCAATCATTCTTTTTTGAACACCCATCAATTTTTCATATGCCTCTGGAGACTTCTCCCTGATGCTCTCGTAGAACTTTATCTTCTCTTTTCTATTCTGTGCCGCTTCCATAACAGCATTCGCAAGCTTTCGACCTATTGCAGCCTTTCCACTATTGGTGGTTTGTTCAGAGAGTTGGTTTTCTAACGTTTTTATCTTTATCTGGTCTCTTATAAGGGGAGCGTCGTATAGTGCTAAAACTCCAGCAGAAGCTTTACTGGCGGCAAACATTCCCCCCATGGCTGTTACTTTTAAACCACCCCCAACAGTACCCATACTCCCAGCAAGAAACAGCCCTGCGTAAGCACCATCTTTAACTGCTGATGTAAACTCTTTAGAATCAAACTTCTTACTAGGGACTGCTGCTACGTCGAGCAAGTATTGTACACCTGCTGTCGCTGCTTCTGTAGCACCCTCCTCAAGCATACCAATCCCAGTGCTTTTAAGAAAACCTGACACCCAAGATTCTGCGCCTTTACGTGTAAGGCTACTTAATATCTTACCACCAACAATAGTTCCAACTAAGGCAGGGGCTCCCTCTGCGATACCATAGGCAGAAACGTATGCCGCCCTTTCCAACATGTTCATGTCGTTAAACCATTCCTCCTCTCTTACCCTTCCATAGGTAGTCAACATACCATAGGATGAGGTAACGGCAAACGTATTACGGTTTATTGCACCGAAGGGTTTAGTTGCTTTAAACAGTTTTCTTTTAGCAGCAAACCTTGCACCCGAACCTTTAGGAGCTCTTTTCACAGCTCTAGCAAATCGACCTCTCGTTGCGGCAGCAGTAGCCATAGCTGCAACCATCATAGGACCACTATCCCCAAGCATTCTCAAGCCCTCTCCAACGAGATTATCTAATTTCTCATCGTCGATGGATGCGTGTAGTGTGAAGTCCCCTTTTGAAGTAACGTCTGGAGTTAGTTCTATTGAGCCAACAGCCTCCTCGAATGTTTCTCCGAAACCTCTATTCTTAAGGGGTATAGGTAATTCATCATCGTAAGACTCTTTAAGAATGTCCCAGCTTTTAACTGCTTCCTCTGAGTATCTAGTCATGTAACTGTCACCTGTAACAGCCCTTAATACATCTAGAATAGCCGCATCTCCAGACCTAGCAACATCTACAAGACTCCTCATAAATGCAGTTGAAAAACCTAAGTCAAACTTTTTGTGATAGTCTGCACCACCAAGGTATCCATCTTGACTTAAGTCTACAGGAAGATTGTATTCATCTAGAAGGTACTTCTCATACTTTTGAACCTTGGTTCTGTCACCCTTTATATCTTCTGGGATGAGTGACTCTAATTGTTCACCTGAAAGCATGGCAACCTTTCCACCAAAGAAAGATTCCTCTTCAGCTAAAACCTGCTCGACGGGAATGTCAATTATTGCATAACTACCAACTTCCTGGTAAGTTTCACCACCACCTTTAGCATAAGCAGCGACTCTCGGACTTATACCAGCATAAAGGCTCTTTTTTATACTGGAATTCTCAATACCATCATTATACAACTCATCAAGTATGGCTTGACTAGCCGATTTTCTAGCCTCATCATTAGGTGCTTTTTTGTAAGCTTCGGCTAGTAGGTTATACTTTTCGGATGGGATGTAAGGTGACTTACCGTCTTCAGATTCAAAGTGATTAAAATGAGAATCTACCCACTGTTCTGCGTTCCAGTTCTCCTCGTATACTGAATCAAAATTATCACCAAAACTTCTAGCGTATTGATTTAATATTGTGGTGTCTTGTGTTGGGATGTACCTTACTTCACCACCAATATCTACTAAAAGCGAATCCGAATCTTGAGACACCTCTTCTCCGTCCAAACTTCCAGTCGAGGGAAACTCCGTAGAATCCGTTCCCAAAAGAGAAGGAGAAGGTGAAACTTCTTCCGAAGCCAGTGAATCTTTTTTTTTTTTAGAATTGTAACTTGTGACAATCCCTAGCAAGTCATCTCTGCTTGCACCACTTGCTTGTGCTTCCTCTAAAAGAGCTTTTAATTCCTCATCCATTCTTCAAAAATACTAAAGATTTTACTTTTGTGACTTCAAAAAATCACCCAACTGTTTTTCGTTTTGAGCTTGCTCTGCCTTTAATTCATCAAGGTCTACATTAGGAAACGCTCCAAGCATGGCATTTGCCATCACTGCCTTATTAACCTTTTGATTCCTTTTCGCCTCTTCAGCTTTTATGCTTTCTAGTGTTCTTGCTTGACCCAACTGAAGAATCTGGTCATATGTTAGCTTGTCACCAGTTGCTGGGATTCTTTTTAATGCAGCCTCAACCTCATCGAATTGAGCATTTGCTGGCGGGATGTAAACAACATCATACTCTGTTTTATTACCGAAGTCTACGTCGAACCCTGCTTTACCTTTAAGAACTTTATAAGCTACTACTTCAGCAGTCTTAGGGTCCAAGATAACAGCGTCAACCATTATCTTTGAAGCTTTACCTGATTCACCAAATTCAACTTGGGTACCAAAACTTTGACCTCCAACACTAAGCTTAACTCCAACACCTCGTTGCGATTGTTGTTTCTTATCCTCAACACCTAGGTTGTATTTAGTGTTGTAAGGCTTAGGAATACCATCCATAACTTTCTCAAAGTTTGCCCTGTTCTTTTCGGCTTCTTTAGCCTGAGAAGCTCTATAGACATTTTGTTTAGATGTCTCGTCTATAACACCCATCATCCCTAATGTTAAATCTGCTGTGTACTCATAGTATTCTTTAATGGATTCTCTAGAATTTGTGACATTTTCCATACCTGCTCCTTCAAGCATTTCATTAGTCACATCAAAAATAAAATCACCAGCTTCGTTGAAGCTACCACTAGTAACGGAAGTGCTTTTACCTTCGTTGTCAGTATAAGTTTGAGTGTTTAATTCAGAGTTATATATAGTGTTAGCTTTTTCTATATCTTCCTCTGTCATTTCAGACCTACCAGGAATATCTTTAGTCTTATAATAAAATGCAGCAGCAGCTTCTGAAATCGCACTTGGTTTAAGCTTAAATTCCTGGTCCATCTTCTTTTTAAACTCAGTAAAGAAAAGCTCGTTATTAACCTCACCTGTTGAAAAACCAGTGACTGAAAAATTCTTCATGAAATTCCTCCTGTTCGGGGTAAAGTAGTCTTGATTGAACTTTCTAGCTAATGGGTCTGGCATGAATTCAGTGGGCTCCCACTCCAACTGTGGCATGTAGACGTTGTTTACGTCACTCAAGGTTGACTGTCTCCAGTATGTGCCATCACCCAAAACAAGCTTACCGTTCTCAAACCTAACATCTGATTGGTCTTGCCTCATGAACCTCTCAAGGTTTTCTTCCCTTGTCCCAACCATATTCTTGATTGTTCCGTTGAGTATATTAACCCTAGTCTGGTTATCAATAGAACTAACCGCAACAGCTACGTTTTTGTAATCGTTGTATTCTCGCTTGGCTTCTTGATAGGATTGAATATCAGACGGCAGTCCTGTCTCATAAGCTTTAGCTGACTTAGCCTGAAGGTCTTGCAAAAGAATTTGCGCACCCCCTGAATATTTATTAGTCAAACCAGTAGGAACAGCTTCCTCTAAGGTTCTAGTGAACCCTAGCCTTCTATCCTCCTTCTCCTGTTTTAACAGTCTTGATTTTTCAATTCTGTCAACATCCTGAATGATATCATCGCTGACTTTTTTTGCAAGGTCTCCGTAGCTTACATTGCCACCCAAGAAGCCCGTTTTAAATCTTATTCCTTCGCTCATGATTCTTCGAAATCTTTTACCATTTTTTCAACTTCTCTTCTTAGGACTTTCATCCCCTTAAGCGAAGAGTCTTTTGATTTGTTTTTAAGTCTTTTGGCTCTTGCTGGGTCGATAACATACTCACCACCTGTGAGTGCAATACCAACAGGGTTACCGTCAGAATCAACTACATACATTTCATTAGTGTCGTGGTCAAACTTTCCAGGTGTCTTCTTAACCTTCAGACCTTTGTCGCCGCTCATAGCAGCTATACCAAGAGCCCCTGACGCAACACCACCTGCAACATTTGCAAACCCGCTACCTATTTGTTGTCTTGCTTGAGTTAACTGAGCTTCAGCCAATGCCTTTGCATCATAACCATACTCTATATCTCTTGTAGAACGTCTTTCTCTTAGCTGTGTCTCTCTCTCTCTTGCGGATGCAAGGTTTGTAAGTGCTTGTGTTTGTAGTTGGTTTTGAGCAAGTGCCTCTCGTCTCATTTGGTCTTGTGCTTGAGTAGTAGCCTGCATAACCGCACCTAAACCTCTAGACCCGAACTGTTGAGCAGCTTGAGCTGTGGTTGCTAAAGAACGGTTGATATCAGCTGTTCTCATCTGAACTAACCTCTGGTCGTATGCGTTCTTTACAGCGTCATAGTATTCAGATGGCGTGCTCAGTGAAGGTTGAGAGTCCATTAGCTTTGCAAGGTTCTCCTGTGCGTCTGATAGAGCGTCTTCAGCTGTACCCCTTGCTTGGAAACCTTGAACCAAATCCACAACTCCACCTACTGCCTGCCCTATTCCTCCAGCTGCCATAGCACCCGCTTGAAGAGGAGAGCCATACAGAGACTTTTCTTTACTCATGTTAGTGTTGTTAATTGTATTACCAACCCCTCCTACACCAGTATTTAAATTAGTCAAGGCTTCTATATCTTGTTGTTGTTGAAAAATGTCAAATTGTCCTGGTCCGTTACTCATAATGCAAATTTAGTTTATTCTGAACTGTTATCTAATGGTGATGGTACATATACAACATTTACAGCGTATAATTCTACAGCAGTTGTTGAGGTAGACCTTAATGTCATTGCTAAATAATAATCCCTTAACTGGTCACCAGAGGCTACCGTTGATTCTGTTTGTACTAGTATCTTACCTGTAAGGTCTGCTGGATTGTTAGGTGTGGCCGAAAGAGTAATAACCTTACGCCCATCAACAGACTGAACCCTAGCAGCACCAGAAGACATAATATTCACTAAAGAATCACCATCAACTCTAAACACCTGAGCTAGTGAGTTAGCTATACTAAATGGTAGGTCGCTGATTCTGGTCTCAAATGTTACCGTAGCTCCACTGTTCGATTGCACCTTTCCAAGAACAATGTTGTTCTCACCCGAAGAGTCACCTGCTGTAACAGTGCCTCTAGGTATCCTCTTGTAATACAAGCCTTCTTTATCCTCAAAGTCAGTATTACCGATTGCTGATGTGTGTTTTGATGTAGAAAGAGTTACTGACCAAGGAGAGTTACCATCAGAACCAGTACCACCCTCAAGGCTCATGGCGTTAAATGCTTTAATCATTGATGGATTAGCCTTTGACACGATATTAACAAAAGAGTTCGCGTTAACATCATAGAATCTATTCCTAGTTGTGTTTACGTTGTGTCTGTACATGTCCCCATCATTAAAGCTGAAGAATCTGTTATGTACATACTCATAATGCTCTGGAATAAATGAGTATCTAGTCAACCAGAACCCCTTAGTTGTTCCGTATGCTACAGTATCACCAGCAACTTCTGTTAGCGAAGTAACTGTAACCGTATCATCAGCTTGAGAGTTTGAACCGTCACCAGAAGAATCACTATCTAAAATTACAGGTGACACATCCACCTCACCGCTAACAGGGTCAAACAAAGCAGTACCTCTAAACCTTTCATCCTTAGATGTTAAGTCAATATAGAACTTAGTGCCTTTCGTTATATCCTGTCTGTCAACTATAGCACTACCCTTTTCTTTTATATTATCAAGTATAATAACACCCCTATGAGCATCGCTCCATGTCAAATGGAATGGAGCTAGTGGTCTTGCACCTAATCCAGCGTAGTCCCACTTAATAACGTCCTTATCCCATGTGAGCTGTCCATCGTTTTCACCAGCTCTAGATGGCTTTATGTCTACGGTAAAATCTGTAGTTGATAATACCCAGTCTGGGAGTGTACCATTGAATACATTACCCCCAATGCTAATAGTTCTAGGAGTAAAACTTGTCATGGTTACTATGAACTCATTGTTCTCAGGGTCGATACCGCAAGGCAGCTTGAATACAGCCCTGTCATTCGTGTAGTCAGAAAACTTACTCTCGAAGTAAGACTCAAGCTTGTTATCACTAATTGGTGTAATCTTGTTTCCTTGAATCTCAATAACCTTACCTGACTCAACATCAGAGAAGAATACCTTACCAAATCTCTTAACAACAGACTCTGGATTCCTCGAACATCCATAACCACCAGCGTAATACATTTCTTTTCCAAGAACTTGCTGAGAAGTTACTAGCTGACCGTCTGAAGCACTCTGAATTAAAGTCCTTTCAAAAGGAATCAAAGCACACTTCTTTTCCTGAATCATCAACATAGACTCGTTCATATCTTCCAAGAATTGAATACTACCATTGTTTGGTGAGTAATCATTGAACGGGAATAAAGAAGGATTGAATGATGAAATGTTCAGTCTTGCAGAGTCAAGCACAAATGGCTCACTGTATGTAACCGATGAGGTTCTTCTAATCTCCTGTTGCTCAAGGGTTTCCAAGTGTGGTCTCCCAATGTCAGTAATCTCTGAGTCGAAGAAATCACTAACCCTAGAGGATTCAACAATGAACTTTTCATAAGTCGCATCTTGAGGTTTAGTATGGTTTCTTCTTAGTGTTAGTGCTGAAGCCGCTGGGCTGAAATCCTCAAGAACATTTACTAGCTGCTCCCTTACCTTGAAGTAAGCATCACCCTCCTCAATATTAATAACACCATGCCTAAGCTCATCTGAGCCTATTGTTACTGACGTAAGTGTAGTGGATACAACACCATCAACAAACAAGTTTGAGTCATGCAATATATATGTAAACCCTCCATTCTGTTCCTCAATTTTTCCAGCTATAAAGAAATGACCACTCGCTGTAGCACCAGATTTTTCACACTTGTCACCAAGAAACAATTCTTCTTGAGAGAAGAACGCATTATTAGCTAAAACATCAATACTAAAACTTGGTGATACCGTGTTGCTTCTGTCTCCTTGGTGAAATCTATTCCCACCTCCTGTCTCAACAATGTCATACTGTTGACCTATTTCGTAGTAAACCTTTTCCTCTATATTTTTCTTAGGTGTGGCAATCTCGATAAGACATCTTTGCGAGAAGTAAGCATCACCATTTATTACAGCAGACCTACCAAAACCTGGAGTTCCGTTATCCTGAACTATTAAAAAGAACCCAGTCCTTCTGTATCTATTTCTTGAATTATTTTCTGCGGTACTACCTCCAGTTGTTTGGTCAACCAATTCTACTGGATTGTTTTCATCATCAGCGTAATACCTATAACCAAGAACTCTAAATTCATGAAGTGGTCGTTGCAATGCTCCATTTTCATCTTGATACTCAAGAACCCTAATTATATCCCCCTCTTGGAATTTGTAATCTATCAAAGCACCCTTACCATCCTTGTATGAGTTTGGCTTACCCTCAAGACCTCTAAGGCTGAGTAGTATAGCCTCATCACTTGATGATACACCTGCATCCGTTACGGCTCTTTTTTTAGCATCATCACTTGCGCCTGGACTTAAAATATCAATGAATGATTTTGCGTTAGGTAAACACGCCTCTGCAACAGTACACTGTAAAAACCTTTCATAGCTAGTATTCTTACTATACACTGGAGCCCACTTGGTTGCCCATACTGGAGGCTCATGTGTTACACGCATGTCCATTGTGGTCCTTCCGTTATTACCAAACCTTCCTGCCTGACCAAAATGAGGTACGTCTATACTCTGTATAGCTTGAACCCCGCCGCATCTATTGCGATGGTCATAGTAAACAATACCTAGTTCATGTGCAGCACCTGCCTTGAATGTCTTATTATCTAAATCATTATTGAAAAGTAAAAACTCATTTACGACATCAAACTTTCTCAATGCATGATAAATAACATTGTTTGCGTGTGTACTATCAACCACATGCTGCCCAAGAGCATTTGTTAATTCTGAGTTTATAACAGCTTGAGTGTTTGCGTTGGTAAATTGTGTAAGTATCCCATTTGAATGGGTTTCGATAGTTGAACCATTAGCTTCTAACGATATATCAGTCATTCTGATTTCTAATACAAGCTTGTTGGTTTGCTGATTAAATGAAAAGTTTTCGATAGTAAAAACCAAAGACCCATCAAACCAAAGGCGAACTGTCCTATTAATACTTCCACTTGAGACTGCTGATGGTCTAAAAGGACTTCCATTAAAGTTAGCACCAGACGTATTAAAGTATTGAGACCTTGTGTTTAGTGACTCAACACGAACATTTGCACTCTGACCAACAAGTGAATTACCAATGATTGCAGCAGCACTGGCAACATCTGTAGTATTGATAGTGCCTGATGCAGTATAGTTCCAACCATCAACAGGTTTCAACCCAAGAATACCACCATTTAAGTGAAGGTCCTCTTCAGTAGGACCTACAAATATACCACTAGTGCCAGCAACATCACCATTGTCCAGTAAGTTAAGGGTGTGTTCAATACCGTTTATTGTTGCAGTTAAACTAAACTTATTAGCAGAACTTCCAGACAGCGGATTTGTTGGATGTAAAGCTCCAATGGCTATTTCTTTAGCCTCAACACCGAAGCCAAGATTAAATTTTAAACCATCAAGGTCTGAGTTGGCTAGTGAGGACAAGTCCATTTCAACCGTAGTGCCAGCCCCCTGGTTAAACATAGTAATACCAGCTGACTCACCATTTAAGTATGTGGAATCCTGTATTGTACTAAAGCCCGCAGGACCTAAATTTCCAGCTTGTTGAAAAGTATATCCTCCAATCCCATCAAATCCACCATTGATGCCTGATATTCCAAGACCAGATGGGTTCTTAAATGATGATGTGTAAAAGGTTGAAGCTACATCACCGTCTGCATCAAAAGACAGGTTTAACACTTGCCCCTTTGATATCCCGCCAATCTGTTCTAAGTTATCGGGATACCTTCCGTGTACTGGGTATGCGTGTACACTTGTGTCCTCTAGGTTGTCAAACCCCTCAAGATAATTACCGTATACTAATCTGTTGTTTGTAAATGTTTGTGCTCTAGACAGCCTAGGCACACCATCGAATATCTTGTTAACTTCTTCAGATGATACAGCAGTGTAAATACCATCATTCTTAAACACAAATTCTTGAGTTCCTGTACCAACTTGATTGTCGACTTCAGCTATTCTGTAGAAGAATGTCTCGTTACCCTTTCTAGCAAGAATACGAATCTTAGAAACTGGACCATCTGAGTTTGTGAGGGTGAGTGTTAGAACATTGTTTATATCGGACCCAAAGTCTCTCTGAGGAGCATTAAATGCAAAGTGCAGAGGACTTGCCGTAAGCTTAGAGTACATAGATATAGCACTCACCTCACCATCATCATAAACGTACTGATACGCAAACTGAAAGATATTCTCCTTCAGGTTGTTTTGCCTAACAGTCTCATCCGTTGAGAATGCAAACGTGATTGGAGTCTGCGGTGGTTGCTTACACGTAGTGATGTACTTATCTACAATACTGTTTGTAGCCGAGTTGATGTTAGCGTTGTAACCTCCATTAAGTGCTCTCGTAGCATTAATCTTTCTAGGCTCATTCCTGTCATCAGTGAAGTACAACAGGTGGTCTCCGTTCTTGTCAAATACAATATCAGCCTTTACGAACGAGTCACCCGAAAAGTTCAAGGCATCGTTCTCGTAAACCTTTTCATATTTATCTAGAGATGTAGAATATTTGTATATCCCATGAGTGCCGTTAGTATTGAATAGGAAGTAGTAAACACACTTACCAGCATCAGAACCAATACTACCAATGATTCTGTTTGAACCACTAGCAGGTATAGTGTCGGCAGTTGTTCTAGGGTCAATCTTCGTGTTCCCTTTTACATTTTTTACAATACCTTGCTCCCCGTTAGCCTCATGTGAGACACGGACATTCAAAGCATCGGTCATCTCAATAGGCTTTACGAGTCTTTCATCCTCATCCTTGTTGAGATACTGAGGTATAATCTTATCAATCGCCATTAGTGTTTAGGGGATTGTTTAAAGTTTTTTCTAATTGTCTTAAGAGCTTCTTCTTTGCTGAATGCTTTCAGTCTTGCGTTAGCCTTGCGTCTTTCGTTGTAATACTCATCTCTAGCTCTTCTCTTTTCCATCGCTGGAACACTTGTCTTTCTCTCCACAAGCTTGTAGTACATAAAGCTCCTGAGAGCCTCTTCTGCCTCTACATGGACTGTAGGGTTAGATGAACGAGCTTCGTCCGCTATATACTCTATAACGACCTCAGAACCTAAGTTTGATGTTAGCTCTATTCTGTTCTGGTCTAGATTTAATCTGTAACCACCTTGATAGTGACCTCCACCTAATCCATAAACCTGACCAACTTGATTGTTGTAAAGGTAGTTGCTGAATATAAGCTCTGATACATCTCCGTAAATATTTGTTTGAGTTGTAGAACCTTTATCATCAACCCTGTCATTGACACCATCGCCATCCGAATCAATCGGGGTTCCATCAGCACTTGTGCTATACTTCTGTGAGTAGTTAATATTCTTATTCTCTCCAAACACTCTGACCATTCCGTCAGCACCAACAAACCCAATCTTTACAAGAGATACAAAATCGTCTGGCAGTTCACACGTGTCGTTAGAGCCTATAGAAAGCTTAAGTGATTTAACCCTCTTAAGCATATCAAAGCCCAACTCCCTAATACCACGAAGTGCAAAATTCCTGATGACTACATCCGAAGCATTGTTCACGTAATCATCTGAATCAAGTGTGAGTATGAAGTCGTTTACGACATCTTCTATTGTTACTAGATTTCTAGCCATCAGCCACGCTTTTGAATTTCTTTTTCTGCAAAGTTATATATGCTGGTGTCTCGCAGATTTACACCAATTAGTCTAGCCATCTCCTCAATCAACTCAGGAACATAGTGCTCAGGCAACTCAAAGTCAACACTGGCATCTGGAGTTGTGCTATCATAAACCTCTTTGTTGTTAGCTACAGTAAACCCAAACTTCGGTAAAGACGCAGTCCTTCTTCCATTACTTGGAGTTAAACCCTCAGGCTGCTTGTAATATCTTATGTCAATCACACGCAATGTTGTTGGGTAGATTTCTATTGCCTGCTCGCTTGTGGATGCAGTGTGGTCCTGCTCACCAAGAAAAGCAATAGGGTTTTCGGTAGTTGGCTTGCTGAGTGTGCTACCCATCAGATAATGAAACTTATCTTCATCATACTCAATGTGAATAGGCTTGGCTACACTTGTGCCATAAAGAACTCTACCAGGAGTAGACATGCTTATGATTTTAGCTAAGTCATCTGGTTTTGAGAATCTGTTAGTAGTGGCATCTCTTTCGAGCCTCACTGTCTTGGAGAAGATTGATAAGTCTTCTTTAATCTGTTTTGCAGTTGACTTATCTCTACCTGGGTCTATACCTCTTCTTCTTAGGTTTTCTGACTGAACCAACTTAGTAAACATCCTGTTGAAGATGTTAGTTTGTGCTATAGGCGCGAAGGCGTTAAACTCAACGGGAGTAACGAAACCTCTCTGCTCCTTGTTAGCAATATCTCTTAATGCATTATATACCTCTCGAACACTAGCCATGATTGGGGATTGTTACGCAAATATACAGAAAAAGAGAGGGGGCTATAAACCCCCTCATATTCATACTATGTAGTGTCGTATGTTTAGGCAATGGCTTCTAGCTGTCTCTCAAGCTCTGAGAGAACTGTAGCACCTTTGTCTGTCATTACGAACCTAGTCAAAACCTCAACAGCATCCTGACCTACAGGGATTGATGCAATCATCTTTCCTGTGTCAAACCAAACTACTGCACCATTTCTATCCTCAATGATTTGGAAATCAATTGATTGAGAAACAACAGAGCGTGCATTAACCATAGGGCTGTCTAGCGTGCTCAAGAACTTATCTGGATTAGACTTTGCAATCTTTATTAAAGAGTGCTTAATGGCTAAGTCTTTTTGGTTTGTGTTGATGTTAAGAGCTAATGCAACTGGTAGTAACTCATCAATAGGTCTAGCCTTGATGATACTGATTGCATCACTAATCTTAAATTCAGACTCAATGTCTTCTTCGAAGGTTTCCTCTTTGTTTACCAACTTGAACAGTCTACCACCGTTCTTGTGATTGTCAGGGTGATGTTCCAAGAAGGAAATTAGATTAGGCTGGTCGGGATAAACTGTTAAGAATTTATTCTCAAACATTACCGAACCTATTTGAGCCAAGCCTGATTGTTCGTCTTTCCACGGAGAATCTTCAAGGGGACAATACCTTAAAGCTCTAACTCTTCCACTCGACGGGTCAATAGCTCTTACGTTTTTAGAAGATATTTTTAGAATAAAGTTATTGCCACTTATGACCTCATAGGTCTTTGGCATGTTAGTCTCATTAGGAATTACCCTTTTGAATGTAGCCTTTTTTTGTGGGGTAGCTTTTTGTGGGGTAGTTTTTTTCTGTGGTGTACCCGTACCACGTTTTACTTGTTTTTCCATTATATAATATTTAATTAAAAAAGGTAATGGAGGGGAGAGAATCTCCCTCCCCCTCATTACAAACTAGATTATCCTTTAATCAATACGTGCTGGTTTGCAGCTCTAGTGATTAAGCAACACTCAGAACGATAGTGGAACTTAGCAACGTCAGAAGTGTCATTGGTAAATCCAAGAACACCACCACCAGTTACCCAGTGTTCCATCTCTCTGTTGTATCCGTTAGCAGCCTTGTAGTTCATCTCCAAAGCAGGAGCACTATGACCTGTCTTCGGGTCAGCTACATTAGCCAATGGAATCAAACATCCTTTAACGATACCCTCACCAGCAGTGTTAGCCAACAAGTTAGGGTTGTTAAGTAGACCCATTTTCTTCAAGTGGAAAGTATATCCACCTCTAGCGAAGCTTTGGAACCCAAGGTTGATTGCCAAATCTTGATTGTTTTGGAATGCACCAAAGTTAGCAGCAACACCAGAAGTAACAGATGCACCAGCACCAGCAGCAGCAGGCATGCTGTTAAACGATGCAAAAACAGCACTGTTCAACATTGCAGCATACTCAGGAGTAGCACCTTGCTTATCAAGCAAAGCAATCAAAGTATCCAATTCACCAATAGTATCCAAATCAGTTGAGGCAGCAGTTGTGATACCTCTTTCTGCAACAGCAGAGAAGTAACCTTCAGTACCGTCAATGCCAGAAGGTCCACTTGAGTTTACCATCTTCTTACCTAACAACATGGTCAACTCTCTAGCGTCAAGGAATCTCTGACGAGCGTCCATTTCACCTTTGATGTACCATCTGTAGTCTCCACCACCTACATCAATATATCCGATGTTAGTTGCAGCAGAACCACTTACTTGGTAAGTTTCTTTTACGATAGCAAAAGGATTGGTTCTCTTAACTATGTTAGACTCGATGAATCTTCCAGGTTGGTCAGTACCTTGTGCGTACATGTTACCAACAATTGGGAACTCTTTTGCACCTGCTGGGATTGCTGTCAAGTTAGCGTCAGCAAAGTTAGCGATGGTGAAAGCACCAGTTGAAGCAGTAGCAGCTGTAACGATACAAACAATCTTATCAACTGGGTGAAGTACCAAGTCACCCTCTCTTACTTTGAGGATGTCTGCGTCAGCGTAGTTACCTCCGTCATTAATAACAGCGTTATCTGGAATTAACTGAGTCTTTCCAGCAGCAACTTCAGCAGCTAAAGTAACTGCTTGGATTGGGTGAAGACGAGTTTCCTCGAAGTAAGTCACCTCATCGTTAGTACCTACTTGTTTTACAGCTCCCATCAATTCAAGTAGACCAGAGATGCCTTGATTTCCAAAAGTTTTAACTAGGTCCTTTCTTACATCTGGTGCAAGAACAGAAGCTAGGTCTCCGAGAGAAGCATACTTCCCTACAGGTGCGCCTAAGTTAAAGGCGTTGTTAGTTGCCCCTTGTGGAGCATTAGTACGAGCATTTTGCCCTTGTTGCCCTAAAGCCATGATTTCTTATTTTTTATATCAAACATTAAAAGTTGGTGTCCCTCTACCACCTAAAGCTGCTCTCAACTGGTCTGCGACATTATTACCGCCTTGACTCGGATTGGCTTGTGGAGATTGATTGGTCACATTCGCAGCCTTCTCCACTACATTCCTTTGCCCATCACTCAAACCTTGTCGATAAACAGAATTAACAATGTTGTCAATGTTGTCTACCAAAGCTCGGTGAGCGTTAAGCTTTTCAAAATTCCAATCACCCGAATCATGGATGTAATCATCGAAGTAGTTTTCGATTTGTGTGTTCTTACTAATGAGAGATTTACGATAGTTGTCATCAACTCCGAAAGTGAATTCGCCATTCGGAAGGTCGAAGATTAAACCATCAAACTCTTTGACCTCATTAGTCATAGTGTTCACCCATTGCTCTGTTATAGGGGACTGCACCTCTCCAGCAACAGCTTCTTTAATAGGCAACTGATAGTCGTCTCTTAAATTAGATATGCTTTGACGTGCTTTTTCCGCATCAAGCTTGAGTTGTAGCTTAGACATCTGAATATCGTTTTCGTCATAGCGTTCTTCATCGAGCTTGTACTTGCTAGACATAAGGAGGTTTACCTCCTCAGGTGTAAGGTTTCCATGCTCAATCACCATTTGGTTTCTTACCGCAGTCATGTCATCCATTTCGGATGGGTTGAGCTGCTGGTACTTATACCAATCTTCTGGCGAACGACCAGTCTTTAAAACGAAATCATTGATGGCGGCTACTCGCTCATCTATTTCTGCGGGTGTACTCTGAAACGCTTGAACTATAGAGTCGTAATCAGTCACTTCTCTGCCGAGCTTTTCGCTGACATAACGAAGGACTTCAGAATCGACATCTACGTTATCGTATTCAGAGGACGTTATTTCTTGTGTTACTTCCTGCTGAACAGATTCAACAGGTTGGTTTTCGCCTGTATCAACAGGCTGCGTATCTTCAGCAGTAGCTTGTTCAACCACCCCTTCACTTTCCATAGGAGCTGGAGTAGGCTCTGCTTGAGTTTCTTGAATATCATTTTGTTCTAAGTTTGGAGGGGTATCACTAATTGCGAATCCCGCGTTTTCCATTGCTTGTTCGAGTTCTTTACTCATAATTATATTTTATTTATATGTTTTCTTTTGTGACTTTGGAGGTGACTTTTTATTTCCTCCTGCCTTCCAAAGGAATCTGTTAGCCCAATAAGCTGCACTCCCTTTTCTAGCAATATTTTTCGCATGTCTTTTCTTGAAGGCGGTCCTAGCTTTTGCGCTATAGTTGTTACCCATCTTCTGGTCACCGAACCTAATGAGCACTCCATCCTCTTGACCAGGACCTAGCGTGCTGAGAACAGCAGCCTTTTTAGTTGCATGGCTTCGTGTCAACTTTGGTTTGTTAACACCCTTGAATCCTAATCTCTTTGCCTTCTCTGCTGCTTTAGACATATCCTGCAAAGTTAAGTAACTTAGTTATACGGTGAATACAGGGAATATTACCTTGATTGTTAAATACCCTCGTATCCTTTGTACAGATAGTTGACGTATTCTGTAAGAATGTTGACTCTTTTAAGTAGCTCCTCATTAGTTGCATTAGCATCTAACAACTCTATGTCTTCCCAATT
>VMHT01129586.1_pt1 | contig 49603 bp, 48 predicted proteins | sample 4693611 | NCBI WGS metagenome assembly VMHT01 (sample SAMN12280063, study PRJNA550983) | marine metagenome | isolation source: seawater sampled from same location over 5 years 0.02-0.2 micron viral filtrate | place: USA: collected off the coast of southern California halfway between the port... ... | reverse complement strand
TATCAAGGATTTATTCAAGACAAAGGTTCTAAGAATGCTCTTACTAAATTGTTTGATGCACTTGCAAGTGACGACAAGGATAGTTTAGAGTTTTACGAAGAATGGGCTATTAAAGATGGCCAATACGGAGCCAGCGAAGGCTTTGACGATGTTATTTTTAGACTAGACGAAGGAAAGTTTAGACTAGTGCCGCAGCCTATAGAACTAGTAAATTCAACTACAGGTAGAGAAACCGATTTAATTTATAGAATTAAACCATATGAAGTTTACCAAAAATCTAAAAATTACAATCATAAACCATTGCCTGCAAAATATGTTTTTGACAGTTACACAAAAAATGCAGGATATGTAAATCAACAAGATGTTAGAGGAATAGTAACTAACTACGAAAACATACTTGACTTTAATTTTGCTGATATTGCAAAAAATGCATATATTTGGGTTGGAAATCAAGATAAAGACTGGACAGTATATAAACATATTGACACTCCTTATGTAATAAACCAAATTGGAAAGGGTGAAGCAACATTTGACATTACAGTAGACATAAATGTTAAAGATTTTGTAAAAGGTGATATCATCGGTATTAATGCTATACATAATGATAGTACAAGTCTTAACCTTGACGGATTTTATAAAATTGATAGTATAAACAACAATGTTATAACTGTAGAAACTAACTCTCCAAAAACTACTGAAGATAGTGACCTAGTTGGCAATATAACGGTATTTTTAAAAGTTAGAGCAACAAATGTTGTTGAAGCAAACAAAATTGTACAAAAAAATCTACACGGTGAAGATTTACTATGGATTGATTCAATAACTGACGATAATGAATGGGCAGTATATAAGAATACTAATTCATTTATTGATCATCAGCGTATTAATAATCCAGTATCTAATGCATCTGGAAATATCGAATCTATTACTTTAGATGTTGCTAGTACTACTATTTTTAATCAAGGATTTCATAAATTATCAAAATATGATAGAATAACGTTTAGTGATATACAAGGTACTGTAGAACTTAATAGTACTTCAAAATATGTTGGCGGAACTATTACATCATCATCATTCCAGTTATATGATGATCCTGACTTAACTATACCAACAAACTCGTCTAGTTTTACAGCACATACTTTCCGTACTGGTAAGTGGATAAACAATGGATCAAATTTTGGAACATCAATAGCTGTTGACGATAGAAATACTACATTATTAGTAAGTACACCAGATGACGCTGACGGAAAGGTTTATGTATATAATAGACCAACTAATGCATTGACATATATATTAACACAAACTATTGAACCTTTTAAGTTTGGTAACGATAGACAGCGTTTTGGAGCAGGCCTAGCAATAAGTCCAGACGGTGAATATGTTGTAGTCGGTTCGCCTAATGCTTCAAATGTAAAAACAAAATATTCAGGAGCATTTCAATCAGCTGTTGATTATCCTAAAAATAGTATAGTTGGAAAAGATCAAGGGTTATGGCGTGCCAAAATTGATATTGAAGGCGAAGAAGATAATATTGTATTCAATAGTTTTAGTTCGGTTGTTGAAAATATTGAAGCTGCAGGTTTGCAAAATAATAGCACAGATTTTATTCCAACATTGCTTGTTGGGGATTATGCAATTGATCCTAATAATAACTTACTTGCATTTAATGGTTTACCAACAAGCCATATACTTGTTCGAGCACCGTTTTCGTTGTATGAAGGTAGTGGAATAAACGATCAGGTAAGATTGCAATGGAATTCAGTAACATACGGAAACCAAGACTTATCAGCTTTAGCATCGAGGGCACCTTTTAACGGAAGTCATGCAGTAATCACAGATACATTTTTAAGTCAAGAACATACAATACAAAAGAAAATTGACGAAGTTTTATATGTTAATAGTAGTACAACCGCTGTTGATATAGGAGATGTTTTACAAACACCGGTTGCTACTGGTACAGTTGAATATACTAAATTAGTAGGCGCTGAAATACTAATATATCTAAGAGATGTAAACGGTTCATTTAATACTAGCGATAGTTTATTTAGAGACGATGGCGACTTTATCGGCGAATATGTTAAACAAGGACCAGTAGACCCTGTCAACACTTCAACAGTTTGGGGTGGATATTGGTGGATTGACACACCTGTGTATACACCAACTTCGTCTACAACAAATATTGACAAGGGCGCCGGATTAGTTTACTGGGATCTAATATCAGATAGTACTCCAACTGGTAGATACTATTATTCGAGTTTGGATTATTTAACAACTGATATTAGTAGTCAAAATACTTTTACTGGTTATATAAGAACGTTAACATATAGAGGGCTACCTGGAGCAGGTGGAAGTAATTCTACTTTCTCAAGTAACTTATATGTAATGCGAGCTCCTAAAGCACTCAGTGATACTATATCTCCAGGTGATCCAGTTAGTGTTTATGTTAACCAATTACCGCAATACACAACCGGTGACTTCAAAGATCTAACTACAATAGGATTAAGTTCTACAGTTACAAACACAACAAGAAACGTTTATGACGTATGGGACGGATACATTAATTTAGACTTTACTAAAACAGATGCATCAGATAATCCTTTTGAGCCAAGAGTAGGTGATACAGTTCGTGATTTAACAACTGGAGCAACAGCTGAAGTAACATTTTATCAAAGAAACAGTTTAAATGCCACTATATTTGTAAAAAATTTAGTAGGTACATTTAGTGTTGGCGACGACTATGGACAAAATGCAGAAATAGAATACTTGGCTACACCAGGTGATCCTGATGTAAATTATCAAACCGATCGTGTAATGGGCGAAATACAATTTACATCATTAGGGTATACACCTTCTGGAATAGGTAAAATGCTAGTGTTTGATAGCGGAAATCCTATTACATTAAGTGCAGAAGATAATATTAATGAAGTTGAATATTGGATGTATACTGAAGGAAATGTTTTAGGTATTCCTAGATTACCAAATCCACCAAGTAGTATAAACAACGATTGGGAACAAGTTTATAGAATTCCGGCAGAATCAACAGGAACACCAAGTGGATTTACTAACCAAGGACTATACACAGTATACAGTAGATCTGCTCCGGGCAGATATGATGAAATTGGTACATATACTGTTCCTGAACAACAGTCGAACTTTAAACTTGGTAGCAATATTAAAATTGCAAAAACTAGTAACGGCTTGTATAGAACAATGGTGCATGCCGAAGGCACACAGACACAATCTTCACCAGGTAGAATCTATTTTATTAAGACTGGCATTGAAAATGGTATTACATATACATGGGAATATGCGAAAAACAAAAAGTACAAAGGTGTCTTTAACGAAAGTATAAGTTATTTTACTAACGATATTGTTTACAGAGAAAATCCTGCGGTGAGCGGAACAGGAGTATTATATGTAGCAAAAACTAATTTAGCACCAGGCACATTTAATACAACTGACTGGACAAGTACAGATGATTTAATTGACTATGTTGGATTTATACCAAACTCTTCAGGCACTAGTGTTATTAACGACAGTACTGACGGAAGCACAGTTCTTGATCAAGGGTTACTTTCGACCTTCGGAAGTGAATTTGATATTAATAAAAACGGTGATGTACTAATTGCTAATGCATTATACGATAATGATAAAACTAATCAAGTTGTTGTATATCGGCAAAATAATGGCTTTTGGGAAAGAGGCCAAGAAATACAAGCACCAGATAAAACTAGCGGCTTTGGAAAGGCAATAGCAATATCAGATGATGGTATGTATATAGCAATTTCAGAACCATTTAATGATGATTACAATGCCGATCAAGGTAAAGTTTCGATTTATCATCAAGTTAATGGTGTGTTTACATTCTTACAAGATTTACAAAGTCCTAACAATGAACGTGCTGAAAGATTTGGTTGGGAGTTGCAATATGACGGAAATAAGTTATTTGTAACTTCGAGAAATGCTGATTCAACTGAAACAACTACATTTGATTCTAATACCACTAGATTTGATAATTCTTTTACAGAAATAGTTGAAGAAAGAAAAGATGTTGGCGTAGTATTTGTATACGAAAAAACTCCAACAGGTATGTTGTTTGCACAAACTATTCAAATTCCAGATTCGGATGTTAATACGTTTGGCAGAAACATACTAGCAAAACTTAATCATTTTTATACAGGATTAGAAACTAAAGTTGATGAAAATTCTCAAGGCCAAGTAGTTGATTTTAGAATAGATCAAGATGTTAAGATGTGGGAAACATATAGGTCTTCAAACAAAACAGTTGATGTAGAAAAAATTAAAAAAATATTTTTATATAACATTAAAGAAAACGAATTACTTACATATCTTGATTACATAGATCCAATACAAGGCAAAGTAGCAGGACCTGCGGAGCAAGAACTTACATATAAAACATATTTTGATCCTGCAGTTTATACTACTTCTAGTAGTATTAGTGCAATACAAGATCAAACATCTGCTTGGGGACCAAAACAAGTCGGCGAAGTTTGGTGGAACTTAACAACAGCCAAGTTTACTAATCCTTATCAAGGTAGTATTCAATATGCAACACAATCTTGGAACAAAGTATTTCAAGGAAATTCAATTAATGTTTACGAATGGGTAGAATCAGATGTACTTCCAAGTGCTTGGGACGCAGAGTCTGATACTGAAACTGGGTTTTCTAAAGGATATAGTGGTAAAAGTTTATACGGAGATTCATCGTATTCAACAAGACGAGTATACAATGAAATTTTAAAAACTTTCAAAACAATGTATTATTTCTGGGTAACAGATAAAACTATTGTTCCTAATGTTGAATTTAGAAAAATTGATACTAGAGAAATTGCACAATATATTACTGATCCTGCAGCAAAAGGACATAGATTTGTTGCACTTATTTCACCAGAAAAATTTGTACTATATAACTGCGAACCTTTGATAAAAGGTACAGATGTTGCCATTAATATACAATTTTGGACAATTAAAAATCAAAACCAAAATATTCATAACCAATATCAAATTGTTAGCGAAGGCCTTGAAACTAGCCAACCAAATCCAGATGTTGTTATAAAATGGTTTGATAGTTTAATCGGATATGATGCACAATCGAGAATAGTACCAGATCCAACACTTAGTGACAGAGAAAAATACGGGTCACTTAATAGACCTCGACAGTCTTGGTTTAAAAACAAAAACGAAGCACTAAAACAAGTGATTGAGCGTGTAAACCTTGTTCTTACAAAGAATTTAATTATTGACGATAAAGATATAAGCAAATTATCGTTAAACGATCCGATATTAACTACAGCTAGTAATTTATATGATGTTGAAGTAGAAACAGTAGCAGATCTTGCAACAGTTGGAACAGACAAAATTGAAAGAGCAGTACTATCTCCTGTGATCAAAGACGGAAAAATTACAGATGTAACTATTATTAATCCTGGTAAAGGATACAGATATCCTCCTACTATATCAATAGCAGGCAAAGGTACAGATGCAGAATTATTGCCAGTAATCGACGGAGCAGGTAAAATAATATCTGTAACAGTATTGCAAGAAGGAACATATTACGATTCAAGTACTATTTTAACTGTACGAAATTTTTCTGTATTAGTTAAAGCTGATGAAACTTTGCTAGGTAAATGGGCTCTTTATCAAAGAGAAAATAGAGCCTGGAATAGAATAAAAAGTCAATCTTATAATGTATCTTTATTTTGGAAATATATTGATTGGTATGCTACAGGATATAATGAAGCAACTGACATTGATTACCTTATTGACAATAGTTATGAATTAACAAGTTTAGATAATCCTGTTGGAAGTGTTGTAAAAATATCAAATATTGGTACAGGCGGATGGCTGTTAATTGAAAAAATATCAGCCAGCGATAGCGAAGATTATACACAAAATTATAAAACTATTGGTAGACAAAACGGTACAATTAAATTTAACGAAACGTTATATGATTCAGAAGCAGCATTTACTGGGTTTGATACAATTAGTTTTGATACTAAAGTGTTTGACAGTGAACCAATTAAAGAACTTAGAATTATTTTAAACACAATAAAAGATGATATTTTAATTGATGAACTATTAGTTGAATTTAATAAGTTATTTTTTGCAAGTTTGCGTTATGTATTTTCAGAACAAACATACGTAGATTGGGCGTTTAAAACTAGTTTTATAAAAGCTAAACATAACGTTGGTTCGTTACGTGAAGATATTACATTTAACAATGATAACCTTCCAAGTTACGAAGCATATGTTAAAGAAGTTAAACCGTTTGCAACAAAAATTAGAGAATACCTAAGTGCGTATGAGGGTTTAGACCCTACAAAAACAGTAACAACTGATTTTGACTTACCAGCATCTTATAATGCTATAGAAGGTAAAATATTACCAAAGAATATTAAAGTTATTGATGATGTACTAGTAGGAACAACTCCTGATCTAGAAACTTATCCAAATAAAAATTGGTTAGATAATAGTAGCTATAGCATTGTCAGCGTAACTCCAGTTGATGGTGGTCAAGGTTATACATCACCTCCAGAGTTAACATTAACCGGCGGCGGTGGATCAGGCACTGTTCTAAAAACATATTTAGGAACAAAGGGAGATGTAACAAAGGTTGATGTAGTTGTTTCTGGTAGCGGATATTACAGCACACCTGTAATCTCAGTTAACGGCAATCTTATAGATGGCGGCAGAGATGCAACTTTCAGTGTAGAACTAGGTAATAATCCAGTAAGAGGAATTACTACTACAGTTAATTTTGATAGAACTACAGGAACATATGTATATACGCAAATTGATCAAACACAAACATTTACAGCATCAGGATCTCAGTTTGAATTTAATTTAAATTGGCCCATTGATTTAAAGATTACTGATATAAGTGTATTTAGAAATAATATTGAACAATTAAGTAACGAATATACCTATACTAATATCTTAGATGCTACAGCAAGCTATGAAAGATATTATGGACAAGTATCTTTTACAAATAAACCAGATGCTAACGATATAATTGTTATTAATTACAAACTTTCTCCAGATCTATATCAAGCAGCAGATCGAATTAGTAATTTATATAATCCACAAGAAGGGCAATTAGGCAAAGAATTAAGCCAGTTAATGACAGGCATTGATTACGGCGGCGTAGAAGTTAAGAGCTTTGGAATGTCGCAGGGTCAAGGATGGGATTCAGATGCATGGTTTGGATCAACTTGGGATAGTTATGATAATACTTATAATGATGAAATTTTTGAATTAGGTGATAGTACAACACTATTTAATTTTAGCAAGCCATTAGAAACAGGTGTAGAATATCATGTTTATAGAAACAATGTTAGAATTGATGATCCTAATTTTGGAACAGCACAGCAGACAAATCCAAATGCACTAGTGCAAAGTATTACAGGTGCAGGGCAAACAGCATGGTCTCGAACAGATGATGATTATGATGTAACAAACTATGTTGCATTTAACGAAGAAGCTGTTCCATTTGGAAATACAGATGTTGTAATATTTAGAAAATCAACTAGCGATGGCACTTTCCTACCAAATGAGCAAACATACGACAGTATTATACAAGGCGGTAGTTTAAATTATTCTACAGCAACAGGATTAGAAAGTGCAGACATTACAATTGACGGTGATGGATTTGTTACACCTACTACAAGTGCAGGCCCTGAAGAACAAGTTCCTGGACAGATATTAGATACTGTTGATATTAAAGTGTTTGAAAGACCTAAAGGTGGAGGAAGCCAAGTAGCTTCTACAAATTATAATGGTAATGGTAGTAAAGTTACATTTGATATAGGAGCAAAGCCTTTAACTACACAATCAGTATTTGTTAAAGTAGCAGGAAATATACAAACACTTGGCGAAGACAATGACTATACTATTGATTTTAATAATAACACTATAACACTAGCAAGCGCACCGGCTATAAATTCTAAAGTAAATATTATAACATTAGGCGTAAGCGGAACAAAAATTATTGATATTGATACAATAGTAGCTGACGGAAGTACAACTTCATTTATAACAAATGTAAGATACAAAGCTAACTTACAAAATATTATTACAATGAACGGCCTTCCAATAGAAAACGTTGTAAATAAAAGTAAAAAAGCAGATGGCATTGCTGGCAATGCATTAATCAAGTTTGCTATACCTCCAACAGCAGGTTCTGAAATTAAATATGTGTTCTTTGAAGACGATTTATTAGTTAAAAACTATAGTGAAGTAAATGTTGAAACTATTACAGCTGATGGAAGTAGTTTAGCATATGACATTACAACCACTCCAAGTGTACAGCAACCATTGCATTTTAAAACATTAGTAAAAGCTGGAAATAAAATATTTAACGCAGGATATAATCAAAGATATATTACTAAGGCAACTACATTAGAATATAAAATTGAGGAATGGCAATTCCCTCCTGGCTCACTTGATAGCAGATATGTAGAAGTTTACTTAAACGGTGTTATACTTGATACTGTAAAATGGAACTTAATAGTAGGAGCAAGTACTGTTATTAGATTAAAAGGCGAAGTGCAACAGCAAGATGGTGACATACTAGATGTGTTTGTAATGACCGACGGTGAGTATAGATTTGGATATGTAGATTCTGCGTCAAGGCTATTTGTAAAAACTCCTAATCAAATACATTTTGATACAGCTATTGCTGAAGGCACAGAAATTGAAATATTTACATTTAATAATCATGATTATCAAGATATACAAACAATAAATTATGATGTAATTGACAGAATTAATTTAGTTCCAGGCACTGATGAATACCAAAAATATATACATCTACATAATGGACTTATAAAATTAAATCAAGAAGCTATTGATGCACAATATTTATGGGTATCAATTAATGGACAATTACTAACTCCGAGTGTAGATTATTTTGTAACAGATAATAAACAGTATGTTAAAATTGAATCAACTATATCTGAAAATGATGTAGTCCAAGTAGTACATTTTGCAGCTAGTAAAACACAAAATAAATTTGGATGGTCACAGTTTAAAGATATGTTGAACCGAACACACTACATTAGGATAAACAATGAAGAAGAAGTTACACTAGCAAAAGATTTGTATCAATACGATCAAAGTATTACGGTAATTAATGGAGAAGCATTACCGTCACCAGTTGCAGGATCACTAAAACCAGCAATAATTATGATTGGCGGGGAAAGAATTGAATACTTTGTACGTAACGGAAATGTAATAAGTCAATTTAGAAGAGGTACTTTAGGAACAGGTGTTAAAAACATGTATCCAGCTGATACAGTAGTATTAAATATTTCAGGCAAAAACTCTATGCCGTACAAAGATGAAACATTAACAACAATATTTACAGCAGACGGTACATCGTCGACATATGAACTTGATTTTACAGCTAGTAATATAAACGAATTTGAAGTTTTTGTTGCAGGTAAGCGTTTACGTAAAAATTCAATAAACAATTACATTTTTAACGAAATAACAGGACCAGTTTCTCAGGATAGTCCTGAAGGTGACGAAACAATATCAGCTGAATTTACTGTAAACGGTAATCAGCTAGTACTTACAACCACTCCAACACAGAATACAAAAGTGATTGTTGTAAGAAAACAAGGACAACAGTGGACAGAACCAGGTACTGCACTTGCAGATAGCGATTCTAACATAAGTAGATTCTTACGTGCAGCAAGAGTTGACTTGCCGCGATAAATACAACAGCAGGATGGTATAAACTATGACAGATAAATTAAACGAACAAAGCGGTGTGCTACTACAAGGTCACATCAAAATACATAATCCAGAAACTGGCGAAGTTATTATAGACAAGCGTAACGCTATTCATTATGAAAATATGAGTATTAGTTTAGCTGAAAGTTTAGGCAATGCTGGCACAGGTTGGATATATGAAATGGGGTTTGGAAATGGCGGAACTAGCGTTGATCCTACAGGTATTATTACATATCTAACACCAAATTCAACTGGTACTAATGCAAGTTTGTACAACGAAACATTTACAAAGATTGTAGATGATAGAAGTGTTAACAATTTAGATCCTGCTAGAAATAAAATTGAAACACGTCATGTAAGCGGCACAAACTATACTGATATCTTAGTAACATGTTTATTAGATTATGGTGAACCTACAGGACAAGATGCTTTTGATACAGCAGCAGATCAAAATAGTTTATATGTATTTGATGAATTAGGATTAAGAGCATACAGTGCATCAGGAACTGGCAGATTACTAACACATGTTATTTTCCATCCTGTACAAAAGTCACTTAATAGGCTTATACAAATAGATTATACAGTTAGAGTACAAAGTTTAACTGGTTTTAACGAAGGATAATTAGATGGCATATACGATTAATTTTACAAATAGTGCTGAAAAAGATCCTATTGTTATTGAAGATGGTACAATTAATAACACAACAAGCCTAAGTTTTCCAGGAAGAAATTCAACTGGCTATGGCGCTGTTATTGCTGAAGACTTATTACGCTTATTAGAAAATTTTGCAAGTCCAACTGAACCTAGTAATTCTATACAAGGTCAGCTTTGGTATAATAGTATTTCAGGACAATTATTAGTTTACGATGGCACTACTTGGATACCAAGTGGCGGCTTAGCTAAGAGTACATCTCAACCTGATCCGACAGATGCAACAGACGGTGATCTATGGGTTGACACTGCATCACAGCAATTATATTTGTTTTCAGGTTCTACTTGGGTATTAGTAGGTCCAGAATTTAGTCAAGGATTAACAACAGGTGCAAAACCTAGTAGTATTGTTGGACAAGATAATGTTGAATACACAGTAATTGAAATTCAAGTTAGTGCAAATATTGTTGCTATTGTTGCTTTTGACGACTTTGTTCCAAAAGCAACAGTGCAAGGCTTTACAGCAATTAAGCCAGGCATTAACTTAGCAAACAGAGATACTGATGCTGACGGAGTAAACAATGTAAAATTCTATGGAGTTGCAGAACAAGCAGAAAATTTAATTGTAAATGATCTTGCTGTTCCAAGTGCAAACTTTTTAAGAGGAGATGTTGAATCAACATCTACTAATCCGTTAAACATTCAGAACAACACTGGTATTGCATACGGCATTAACGGAGAAATGGGTATTGGCATTGAAGGAAGTGCTGGTATAATACAACATAATATTGAAGGATCAAATATTGATATGCGTGTGCGTAATGCAGGCGCAAGTAAAACAGTTCTTCGAGTTGATAGTAGTTTAAGAGTTGGTATTAATAACGAAGCACCTGACGAAGCATTAGATGTTACAGGGAATTTATTAACAAGTGGAATAATTAGAACTAATGATGTAACCGAAAGTACAACTATAAGCAATGGAGCATTAATTGTAAAAGGCGGCATTGGCGTTGCTAAATCTTTAAACATTGGCGAAAATCTTGTTGTACAAAAAGGTATTACTTTAGGTAATAATGATCTTACAGTTGATACAACTGAATCAGAACTTATTATGCCAGATTTAAATAACACTCGTAATATTGGTAGTCCTACAAATAAATGGCGTAAAATGTATGCAACTACATTTATTGGATCTTTAGAAGGTTCAGTTAGTGGTAGTGTAAGTGGTAAATCAGGAAGTGCTGATAAACTTACAAGTTCTACAACATTTAGATTAACAGGCGATGTTGAAACTGTTGAAAACGTATTTGACGGACAAACAGGTGGAGCTGTAAAAGATTTTAATATATCAATTAAAAATACAATCATTTCAGGAAAACCACAAGTAACTGATAGTTTATCAAACGATGAATTTATTATTGATAGAATTAGCGGATCTAGTACGGGTCTAAGACGTATATCAAGAGGAACATTATTTCAGAATATTGCAGGTCTTACACCTATTGGAAGTATTATGCCATTTGCAGGAAATATTGAACCTACAGCTACAGGTTGGTTCTTTTGTAATGGACAAGAACTAAGCCAAGGTGTATACAATACTTTATATCAACTAATTGGATTTACTTATAAAGCACAAGGATTAGTAACAGCAGGAAATTTTGCTCTACCTGATCTAAGAGGAAGGTTCCCACTAGGATCATTAACTATGGGCGGCACAAATCCGGCAGTTGAAGTTCCAGATACTAGATCAAGAGACTCTAACTCAAGTGTATTAGGTGCTGTTGATGGAACAGACGATGTTACAATAGATGTTAATAATTTACCAGAACACGAGCATGATTTAAGAGCTGATAACGGTGTTCAATTTACAGCTATTAGAGCTGTTGACGGTAGAGGCGGAGATAAACCAGATGATGCATCATTAAGTACAATACAAACTGGTGCTGATCAATTATCCCAAACAATTGATAAAAGTGGTGGAATATTATCACCGACAGTAGGTGATGATTTAAATATAATGAACCCATATCAAACAGTTAATTATATTATATACACAGGAGTAACATCATGAGTTATAAACTAAACAAAACAGACGGCTCACTCCTAGTAGAATTACAAGATGGAGTAATTGATACTACCTCTTCAGATCTAACCCTTGTAGGAAGAAATTATAAAGGCTTTGGCGAATATATTAATGAAAACTTTATTAAATTAACAGAAAGTTTTGCAAGTACTAGTGCTCCTTCAAATGCAATACCAGGACAACTTTGGTACGATACTTCCGATCAGCGTTTAAAAATTTACAACGGAACAACATTTAGAATTGCAGGCGGCCCAATTATAAGTTCTTCACAACCTAACATGGTTGCAGGTGATTTATGGATTGATAATGAACAAAATAAATTATATTTTTATGATGGAACCGATGTTGTTGCTGTAGGACCTAATTATACAGCTACACAAGGAAAAACTTTGTTAGAAGCTGTGACAATGATTGACACATCAGGACAAACTAGAGCAGTCCTAGCACAATATATACAAGGAAACTTAATTGGTATACATAGTGCAAAAGAATTTACACCGAGAACTGAAGATGTACTATTACCATATGCAGCAGGAAGAGTAATCAAGGTAGGGTTTAATCCACTTTATACAGCAGATAATGGAGATAACATTGCTTTCCGTTGGAATGGAATTGCATCAACAGCAGAAAACTTAGTAGATGCTCAAGGTGTATCAGTTGCTAGTACTGACTTTGTTAGAAATAACGAAAGAGATAGTAGTAATGTTATTGTTGATCAAACAATGGACGGTGGATTATTTGTTAAAGGAGAATCTGGAGTAAAAGTTGGATACGGTGATACAGCATACGGACAATTTAAAACTACAGAAACAGATACAAAAACAGTTATTGATATTTTAAATCAAAATCAACCATTTGCAATCAGAAGAAAAGTTGGTTCGAATCAAATTGATGGGTTAACATTTGATACACTAAATGGACGTTTTGGTATTTTTCAAGACACACCAACAGTTGCATTAGATGTAACTGGAGATGCAAGAGTTACAGGCGACTTAACGATTGAAGGAAACATTGCAATCGGCGGCGCAAGCACAATTATTGATTCAGCAGAGTTAAGAGTACAAGATCCGCAAATACAATTAGGAATTACTGATGATTCAACAGAATTAGACGATGCAGGAATCGACGGCGGCGGATTTGTTATTAACAGCTTAAATGGTAGTAAAGACTTTATCTGGAAAAACTCAACAGGCAACTTTACATCCAATCAAAATATAGACTTAGAATTAGGAAAGTCTTTTAGAATTTCAAATGCAAATGTACTTACAGCGACAACATTAGGTAGCGGAGTTGTAAATTCTTCTTTACAAAATGTTGGTACACTAACATCTGTAACTGTAAGTGGTAATGCAGCAGTTGGAAGTATTAGTTCGCCAGGAGCATTAAATATTAGCTCTACAGGCGATATAACAGTAAACACACAAAAGATTACTGGAGTGGCTGCACCAACGGGTACAACTGACGTAGCAAATAAAGGTTATGTAGATACACAAATTGCATTTGAACCAATGTCTTTAGCATTAGATATTACAGGATTTGTATCACCAAATGTACCCGGCGTAGGTGACGGACCAATAAACGATGTAAAAGCTGTTATAGAATCAGTATATCCTGCTTCAGCAGCAGCAAATGGAAAAGTTGCTAAAATACATTGTACATCATATGCGGCCAGTACAATTTCAGGAATTCAAATTACTGTATCTACTTCGCCAAATGCTACTGGGGTTTTACAAAAATCAACTATTTCAGTTGATTCAGCAGGAACACAAAATGAATCAGTTATACAAGATATAGCATTCATTAATCCAGCTACAGGTACGGTGGCACTAGATCCATCGAGATTTACAATGACATTCACAATAACAGCAGGAGTGTGGACTTGGAATTCCACAATAGCATATCCGTAAGGATCTGATAAATACTTGTAACAAGGAACTGAAACATGGCGTACACAATAAACAAATATGATACTACCCAGCTTACAATAGTACAAGACGGTACTATTGATCAAACAACTGACATTAAGTTAGTTGGTAAGAATTATGCAGGGTACGGTGAGATACAAAACGAAAACTTTGTATTTCTTTTAGAAAACTTTGCAGGAGCAAATCAACCACCAAGGGCTATACAAGGCCAAATATGGTTTGATACAGCAAATAGCAAATTAAAATTTTATGACGGTGGCAAATGGCGCACAACAGGCGGCGCAGAAATTAGTGCTACAGCACCAGCAGGTTTATCAACTGGTGATTTTTGGTGGGATACAACTAACCAACAGTTATATGCATACAACGGCACAGATTTTGTACTCGTAGGTCCACAAGATGCAGGTACAGGCATTACACAAATGCAAAGTAAAACAGTACTTGATACTGGATCAATTAGTAGAAGTGTAATTGCTGCAACAGTAAACGACGATGTACAATTCTTAATAAGCCCAGTAGAATTTACTATCGACTCAACTGATGCACAAAACGCAATTTCAGGATTTGATATAGTACGCCAGGGTGTTACACTTAAAAATACGCAAAGTGCAACAGCTGGAGTAACAAGCACAGATCATCAATTCCACGGTACAGCATCTAACGCATTAAAACTTAACGGAGTTGATGCAAGTAATTATGTTACAGCTAACCCAGGTGCGCCAACAGTATTCACAGAGATAACAAACTTCCAAACTGATGCAGGTATTGCAATTGGTGCAGGATTAGATTTAAAATTGTTTATCGAGAATGATAACGAAGGTGTTATACAAAATTCACAAGGTGACGAAATTAAATTTAGAGTAAAAGAATCCGGCGGAGCAACCGTAAATGTTGTAGATATCCTTCCAGGAAATATTTTACCTGGTATACAAAGTACAGGTCCAACTGTTTATAGAAGTATAGACATAGGTTCTACAGCAGCACCATTTGATGATGTATATGCCGGAAATTATTATGGAATTTCAGAAAAAGCAAGTGCTCTTATTGTAGGTGGAAATACTAGAGTAGGATCAGTAGACTCAAGCGGAACAGGCACCGGCAATACTATAGCTGTAAGAGACGGATCAGGAAACTTAAATGCAGTATTATTTCAAGGCACAGCAACAAGTGCAAGATATGCTGACTTAGCAGAAGTTTATGTAACTGATCAAGATTATCCAACAGGAACAGCAATGTGTGTCGGCGGCGAAGCAGAAGCTACAGCATGTAAAGCAAGTTGCATGGCAATTGGAGTTATATCTGCAGAGCCTGCATATTTAATGAATAGCGATTGTGACGGTCAAGCAATTGGTCTTAAAGGGCGTGTTCCAGTAAGAGTAAAAGGAACTGTAACAAAAGGACAGCCTGTTTATGCATGGGAAGATGGTGTTTGTACTACTATAGCATCAACAGCATTAGTAGGAATTGCTCTAGAATCAAGCCAGGACGAGTCAGAAAAATTAATCGAGTGTGTCTTAAAAGTATAAATAAGTACGTAGTTTAAAAAAGGATGAAGAATGGCTGTATCAGTAGGCTCAAGTATTAATGAAACACATTATACCACACTAAGAAGCGGTATAAACACAGTAATGGGAACCCCAACAGGAAGCGGTAACGGTTCATCGGGATATAATGTTGGTATTTCAGCACCGTCGGTATCTGTAGGTTCAACAATTACAGCATCACAATGGAACAATTTAAGAGGTGATATTCGCAAAGCAAGCGCACACCAAACTAATAGTGCCGTAGCACTAACAACAGTTGATACAGACACAGGCATTACAGCAGCAATACATAACGAATTTGAAACGGCATTATCTACAGTAACATCAAATAGATTTACAATGGCAACGGCACAAAGTACACTTAGTACAGCAAGAACAAAAAATAAATCAGGTGGATGGAATGGTACACAAATACATGATGTACAGTTAACCTGGGGAAGTGCAAACGCATTCAAAGCATTTTGGAATGCCGGCGGAGTGGTTAGTATTAATTCGTCTTTATCTTATACTGGTTCTGAAGCTAAAACACTAGATTGGAAAAGCCTAGTAAACGATGCTAAAAACGTAAGTATAAACTATACAAGTGCATATGCAGACGGTGGCGGTAACCAAGGTACAATTACCAACACAGGTATGTATGATTTGAACACAAATGGCACTGAGGTAAAAATTTTCCAAGATGGCGGTACTAATCCGTACTCAGAAAACGACTACCAAATTTATATTAGATATATCACTAACGGAATAAGAGTACGTGTATTTTTCAGAGACGATGATGCAGGCGACCAAACAGGAACTGGCGCACCTGTTGATGAACCCGTCCAAGGCACTCTAACAAGTGCTATTACTGTTAGACGTGCTACAGGCTCAAACGTTGAAGTTACATCACCTAGTGTAGCTACTGGCAGTTCAAATACTTTCTAATTAACTCTTGACAAACACTTAGTTTTAGTATATACTATAACAGTATATACAAGGAGATCCCATGGATGAACGACTGGAAAAAGCTCTAGAATTTTCTAACTTTTTAGAAACACAAAACAACCAAAAACGTATTTTTTTAAAGCAGTATCAAGATAATCTTGTCCATTATACTAATGGGCATAAAATAACTGTTACTATGGATTTAATTAGTTTCTGCCAAAGTTTGCTAGAATTAGATCAAGGAGAAACAGTTTTGTTAGATGACAATAGTATTCCTTTTGATGTCAATAATCTAAAAGAATTTACAAGACAGTTATTAGGTGTCTATACTTTTGCATCTAGAAAATACTTATATGATTATAAAAAAATTAAAGACAACAGATCAGTTGAAGGATTAACTAGTCTATGAAAAAAGGCGTAGTTTTATTTGCTTTTAATAACAATACAATTGATTATGTAAAGCAAGCAATATATTGTGCAAAACGTATAAAAAAATATCTAGGGTTATCAGTACAACTAATAACTGATGACAAAGACCACCTAATTAAAAAATTTCCGTTTTACAAAAAATATATTGATGTAGTTACATATAGCCCTGCTCCTATTCCATCTAACAAAACATTTTATGATGGAATACATGGAAATCACGGCAAGTTAGATTGGAAAAATAGTGCAAGAGATAGTGCATTTGATCTTACAGTATTTGAACAAACATTAGTTCTTGATACTGATTTATTGATTAGTAATGATAAATTACTAACTTGTTTTAACATGTCAGAAGATTTCATGATTGCTAAGAATTATCAATTAGTAAATACTAGTAAATCTTATAAAAGTTTTGATAGAATTAGTGATAATTCTGTACCAATGTATTGGGCGACAATAATTTACTTTACTAAGAGTTATACGTCAAAAACAGTATTTGATTTAGTAAAACATATTAAAGAAAATTATAATTATTATAGATTAGTTTATAATATCATCGAAACAAAATTTAGAAATGATTTTGCTTTTAGTATTGCATTACACACAATGCGAGGGTTTGTAGAAGATAGTAACTGGCCTCTAGATATTCCTACTGATATGTGGGTATCTACTGATAAGGATGTACTAGTAGATGCAAACAATAGTAGTATAAAATTATTAGCACAAAGAGATCATGATTATCTTGCTGTTAAGTTAGATGATGCTACTACTCATATTATGAACAAGTTTAGTTTAGACAAGTTTATTGATAAGGAGTTTGCTAATGAGTAACGGCATTTGTCTTGTTGCACAAAATAATAATACAACAGATTATATTAGACAAGCGTATGCACTAGCGTTAAGTGTTCTTGCTAACAGTCCTAGAACCAATATAAGTTTAATTACTAACGACGAAGTACTTCCTGAGTATCAAAAGGTATTTGATAAAATTATACCTATACCTTGGGGCGATGGTGCTAATAATAAACAATGGAAAATTGAAAATCGTTGGAAAGTTTACCACATAACACCTTATGAAAATACAGTTGTTATGGATGTAGATATGTTGGTGTTAGATAATATTAATAAAGTTTGGCAAGATTTTACAAAATCACCTCCTTTATTATTTACAAAAAATGTTAAGACTTATCGAAACGAACTAATTACTTCTCGATATTATAGGAAAACATTTGATTCAAACGATTTGCCAAATGTATATACAGGACTATATCAATTTTCAAAATCAGAAAGTACACACGGATTTTTCGTATTGCTTGATATAGTAATGAAACATTGGAGAGAATTTTACAAACAATATGCACCTAACGATTTTCAAGCCTGGTGTAGTGTTGATGTTAGTGCAGCAATAGCATTAAAAATATTAGATATGCAAGGATATTGTTTAGATAATAGTACATTAGCGTTTACACATATGAAACCTCATTTACAAAATTTATATAATCCACCATCTAAATGGACAGAACTTCTAACTGTTGATTTTGGAAATAATGATATCATTATTAATGGATATAAACAATCGGGTGTATTGCATTACGTTGAAAATAGTTTTTTGTCAAATGATATAGTTAAGTGGCTAGAGGAGAAAATATAATGTTTTACTTACACTATGACGAAGAAGGCAACATAACTTCAGTCTCTAATATTAAAGCAACAGTTGAAAAGTATATCAAAATTGATAAAAAAACTTTTAATGAATTTAATAATGGCGAAAAAGCAATGTTTGATTACAAAGTAATTGAAAATGTTAAAACAAAAGGAAGTTATCACATTGTTCCTATCAATATCGATGAAGAAGAATCTGTACATCATACAAATTTTGTAAATAAAGCAGATATATTAGAATCAGGAATCCAGATTGTACAAGAAAAAGACGGATGGGTCGTAAATAATTTTATAGATGATGTAAATTGTACAGCATTGTCAATAGGCGAAGATTATCTAAAAGAATATTATATTGTAGATAGCACTAACAGATTTATATTATTAGATAAGTTTAGTATTAATTTAAAAGAATTTGCAACACAAAAAGAAATAAAAATTAGTAATTGCTCGTCGCATAAAACAGTATCGGTTTTAACTAATAGTAGTCATATACCGCATGTACATACAATAGGATATAAACATGAAAGTAATTGATCAAGATATAATATTTTTAAGTTATGATGAACCTAACGCTGAAGAAAATTATGCAGACTTACTAGCCAAAGTCCCATGGGCTAAACGTGTACATGGAGTAGAAGGTTCAGATGCTGCACACAAAGCATGTGCTGATCTAAGCGAAACTGAAAATTTTATTACTATTGATGGTGATACAATTATTGATCCTAAGTTTTTAGAAGTAGATCTTGATTTGAATAAACTAAATGCAACAAAAGATTATCAATTTAGCTGGGCTGGCAAGATAGATGTAAATGGACTAATGTACGGTAACGGTAGTATAAAAATGTGGACAAGAAATTTTGTAAAAAATATGAAAACACATGAAAATACAGACGGCTCCGATGACACAAGTATAGAATTTTGTTATTTTGATAATTATCTTCAACTAAATGAAAATTTTTCGACTAGTATTATTAGTTCAACTCCTCAACAGGCTTGGAGAGCAGGATTCCGCGAAGGTGTAAAAATGTCGCTAAACAGAGGATCGGTAATAAAAGATTTAGAAAAGTTATGGTGGCAAAATTATAACAGACTGTTAGTTTGGACTATGGTTGGTGCAGATATAAAAAACGGATTATGGACTATATACGGCGCTAGAGAAGGTGTTTTTAAAACAATGTGTACAGATTGGGATCACATACAGGTAAGAGACTTCACATATTTAAATAACCTGTGGAATGAAAAACAAAAAACACAAATAACAGGTGATGACTTATTAGAAGCTATAGAAGTTCTAGGAGCTTCGTTAGTAAACGAACTTAAACTACCAATAGGACAAATGCCTTTAGATGAGCAACAGAGTAAATTTTTTAAGAAAGTTTACACTCAGCCTGCAAGAAATATAAAATTATAAAATGAAAACATCTGATGATCTATATCATTTCCGAGATAATGTTTTAAATGAAGTAAGTCCGAGTTTTTGTACAGCAAAATGGAAGCAGGTAACTTTACATTTACATAGTGGACAAACACACAGTTGTCATCATCCCGTTCCGCATAAAATTCCTTTAGATGAAATTGCTGATAATCCAAGTGCATTACATAATACTAAATTTAAAAAACTTCAGCGTAAAGAAATGTTAGAAGGAAAACGTCCTAGTGAATGTGACTATTGCTGGCGAGTAGAAGATTGTAACCCTGAAGCTCTTAGCGATAGAGTATATAAATCTGCAGAACCATGGGCTAGAAATTTTATTGATGAAATTATATCTAAGCCTTGGGATGACGATGTTGATCCTAGTTACTTAGAAGTTAGTTTTAGTCATGTGTGTAATTTAAAATGTAGTTATTGTAGTCCTCAGGTTAGTAGTAAATGGGTAGAAGAAATACAACAGCATGGTGCATATAAAACTAGTAGTAACTTTAATGATTTAGATTGGATTAAAAAGCAAGGAACTATGCCTATACCAAATAGAGAACATAATCCTTATGTTGAAGCTTTTTGGAAATGGTGGCCTAGTGTATCGTCTAAATTACACACGTTTAGAATTACTGGTGGCGAACCATTATTATCAAAAGATACTTTTAAAATTCTTGATTATTTGATAGAAAATCCCTTGCCAAATTTAGAATTTTCTATCAATAGTAATATGTGCTTACCTGATGCTGTAATAGATAAATTTATTGAAAAAATTAAAATAATCTGTAATGAAGGCAAAGTTAAAAATTTTAAAATATTTACAAGTGCCGAAGCACATGGTACACAAGCTGAATATATTAGATACGGACTTAATTATAATAAATGGATTGCAACTATTAGACGTATATTAACTGAGGTGCCTAACTGTACTTTTACTTGTATGAGTACCTATAATTTATTAAGCATGTTTTCTTTTGATAAATTTTTACAGGATATACTATCTATTAAAACTGAATTTGGAGGACTAGGAAAGCCAACACCGATTATACTAGATGTTCCTTATTTAAGATGGCCCGATCATCAAACTATAAAAATTGCCCCAAAAGAATGGACAAAAAACATTGCTAAACAGTTAGAATTCATTCGTAGTAACTTAGAAAACGTAAATGTAAAAAACGGGTTTCATAAATGGGAAGGTGACAAGTTTAGTAGATTACTAGAAGTGTTTGATAACGAAAACTTAACACAACAACAACTTGATATATTTAGAAAAGATTTTGCTATATTTGTTGATGAGCATGATCGTAGACGTTCTACAAATTTTTTAAAAACTTTTCCTGAAATGGAACAATTCTATCAAGATTGTAAACTAATTACGTAATTAGATATTCTTTATTCTTGTTAAATTGTTTTCTTAAGGTCTTGTAATTGTGTTCTAGTACACTACGCATTTCTTGTAACATTATTTTTAGATTGTCGATTGGTATATTATTAATATCATTTATGATTTTATATATCATTTCTAATCTTTTATTGTGGTTAGTTTCATTATCATAACTTTCGTCCCACCATTTATTAAATGTTTGAAATCCTAAACTTTGTAAATGTGAAATTGTACCTACTGGACCTACCATAATAAACGGCCTATGTGCTACAATAGGTTTGATTGTTTTTTCTGTTAGATTTATCATATTAGATGCATATCTAGTTTCAGTTACAACATCAACAAATGCTTTTGAAACACCTTGAATAGTATTTCTTTGCTTATCACTTTCTATATCTACTACATCACTATTTTTAGCGTCCCATAAGATTGGAGTATTTTCTAATTCGTAATGACTTGTTAATATTTTCTCTACAGTTTGCGGACTAAAGTTTGCAAGAGGCAATGTTTTATTATTAAGTAATTGTTTAGTAGTACATAAGTTGTTTAAACTTAACACAGTATCAAAGTCTTTTATTAACAAACCTATTATGTAACGATGGTATTCAAAACGAAGGTTAAAACAAGATATTTTTTTGTCAAAGATATATCTATTATTATCGTTTACAAAATCATCTTTAGTATACATATTTGATGCAATGCTTGTAAAATAATAGTCAAAGTAATCAATTTTTAAGTTATAGTTTTTTGCTATAATAAATGAGTCTTTTTCACAATGATAAATTTTATATTTACATTTTGTTTTAGATAAAATTCTTGAAATAATATCTAATTCGTAGCTACGTACTTCGTCGGGAATAGTTTCTATTGGATAAGTTTCTAGCATATTAAAATTATTTGTATTTGAATATAACCTAAGCACATCTTCCATAAAGAAATATATTTTTTCAATAGAATTTTTTCTTATAAATTTAATGATATCTTTTTCGTTTGTTTGTGTACATCCTGCAAATAAAATTATAACAATCTCTTGCTTAGTAGGTTTGATAACTTTTTTAAGTTTATTTAATAACCTATCTTCCCATTGCGGCCTAATAGATTTAAGTTTAGTTCTTTGGTTTCTATTACCACTTGTAAAGTAAATATTATTATTATGATAAATTTTTAAATGGGCCATTAATTAACGCCAGTAATTTGTAAAGTATATCTATCTTCAATGCCAATATTTGCAGCAAAGTGCGGTACGCTATGTGTCCACATACAATAGTCGCCAGCTTTCCAATTAAATACCGGAAATCCGTCTACTTCAAAATAATGTCCAGATTTCCAGTTTTCTAAAAACACAATTGCTCTTACTACATCTTTAATATTCTTCTTGAATATTTTAGTATATGTTGAGTAGTGATCAACATGAGTAGGAATAATATTATTTGTTTTCATTTTATAAAATGAATACCCACAATCTTTCATATTTAGATCTTTGCTTATTTGTTTAGTCCATTCTGGTATATAGTTTTTTCCGCTATATAATTCCCCGCCGAATGTCATGCCGTTGTATACGCCAGTTTCCCATTTATCTTCTTCTTGTAAATTTAATGGTTGTCTAGTGTATTCAAATGACTTAATTTCATTAATGTCTATGTTTAAATTTATATGTCCTAATTTATACATATCTATCCCCTGTGTAAATCTAGTGTGGTGCAATGATGTCCGCCCCCGAGTGTTCTTGAATGAGCAAATGGTACTGTGTAACTTAGTACTCCATTTGCTCTCAGTGCTTGCTCTAGTTTAGGACAGTCATCAATAACTGCCAAGTCTGGACGAATCATAAAGAAGTTTAACAAAATATAATTACTTGCAAATGCTTCTCCTGTAAAACTTTTCTGTGTTAGATCTTTGTCACCTAACCAAATAACTTCCCAGTCTTTAAAACAGAGAGGTAATGATTTCTTTGTAACACGATCTTTATTAACTACAACAAGCCCGTCTGCAACAGGACTAAAGGTGCTATCAATATGTACGCCTCCGTAGGTTTGTGTTACTTCTACAGTATGATTAGGAAACTGTTGTTGTAGCCAATCTGCTCCTTGTCTAGTACCACTAACACTTTCTAAGTATAATAACGTATTGCCTAATCTGCTAATGTTAGCTGCATCAAACTTAATAATGTTGTTACGTGGTGTGTGTATAACATTCTTTGCATCTTTTAGAACAAAGTCTATATAATTACGCTCTTGTTCTCTACATTCGTATTGCATATTGCAATCAACAACTGTGTCGCCGATGATTAATAATCTATCTCTTGGACAATAATTGTACATTCCATTATTAACTTGAAAGTTATGTACTTTTGGTCTATGTACTATTACACCTTCACTTTCAAGGGTACTAACAAACCTATTTAAATCTAATGTTGCTTCTGCAATAACATGATTTGGGTATGGACCAGGTTCTTCAAAATGACAGCCTGTTGGTCTATTTGCATAAATTGCATCACCAACAATTACTTCCTTTAAACAGTCCCATTCATTTACAGTATTAATCAAAAATATATTCTCCTAGGTACGATGCCCATAATTCGTGTCCCTTAGCATTAGGATGTCCGCAATCTAAAAAGTATTCACCCGGCCTAATATCTTCTCTTTCTACTATAGCCCTAGCCCAGTTTTTTGGAAAGTATCTTTTTGCAAATCTAGTTGTATTTTTTAAATTAATATCTGATAAGTAATCAAATTCAAAAAACGGAATATTGTATTTAAAGTTACAACCTTGTGCTTCTGCAAGTAAATCAAGATAGGATTTTTTTGTAAACGTGTCGTAATATAAATGTTGAAAGTCACCAAAGACACTAAATTCGATAAATTTAATATTTTTGCATTTGTTTTTTAATTTATTGCGGCAATCGTTAAAATCATCTTCTATGTGAGAAATTGATTTATTTTTAAAAAACTTGTCTCTAACTTTTACATCTTTACTATAGGAAAAATCAATCATTTCTTCGTTCACTACATAACGTGTTACACCTGACCATCCGGCTATTACTAAATTGTAGTTTTGTTGTTTTAATTCGTCTATTGCTCTATCTGCAATAGCCATATTACCTACGCCAGGCTTGCCTACATTTTTTACTTTAACACCGTACTTTTTTTGTAAAATTGCAGGCCATGCTTGATCTTTGTTAACTCCGTGACCGTACGTCCAACTGTCACCGACACATAAAATTTTCATTTTATTTTTAACTCCCTACAGTCCGGATAGCTAACTTGTTTTATATCAAAATTATTTTTTAGTTTGTAAGAAGCAAGAGCCTTACTTCCTCTAATACACTCTTCCGGATTCATTTTATAATGAAATCCCAATTCAAATTCTTTTTGATTTATCCAAGGTGATATCGATAAGTCTCTACCGTCATAACGCATTGCTAATAATTTTTTATAACTTTCGAAACAATCTAAAAATATTGCACCTCCTCGACCAATGTCAACAGGTTTGCTGTAGCCAAAGCTAACACACTGTAGTTGTCCTTTACGATACATGTTTGGCTGTAGGCATCTAGCACTATCCCATATTCTAGTATTATGAAATTTGTATTCGCCACTCCATGATTCTTCTATTAGTTCGTAGTCTATGTTTAACTTTTTCATTGTCATTGGGACACTAAGGTAAGTGTACGCACTAAATTTACATTTTGTAATAGTGTCTAATCTCAAACATAATTCAATGGCATGTGTACAGCAATCTGTAGTAACAACATACGGTGAATTAGTAAATTCACTTAGCTCTTTTTCAAAATTTGCGATTTTTTCAAACATTAGTGTTCCTATTATAGTAGCATATAAATATATTTATGACAGTCAATAAATGGAAAAATATATATGAAAATCAGTTTTATTGGATTAGGTAAATTAGGAATGCCGTGTGCAGAAGTTATTGCACAAAAAGGACACAGTGTAACTGGTTATGATATTGCTAGACGTGGAAATAGTGATGTATTACAGTTCCCTACAATCCAAGGTGCAATTAATGGCGCTGATATTGTATTTGTTGCTGTACCAACACCTCATGATCCAGACTACGATGGCAGAGCACCAACGGCACATCTAGAGCCAAAAGATTTTCAATACGACATTGTTAAAGAAGTGATTGCTGAAGCAAACAAGCATATGACAAAAGATCAATTACTTGTATTAATAAGCACAGTGTTACCTGGCACAGTGCGTAGAGAGTTTATACCGCTAGTAACTAACACACGCTTTGTATACAATCCTTATTTGATTGCTATGGGAACAGTTGCTTGGGATATGGTTAATCCTGAAATGGTAATGATAGGTACAGAAGATGGTACCGAAACAGGTGATGCAAAACAACTTGTTGATTTTTATAAATCTATAATGGAAAATGATCCTCGCTATGTTATTGGAACTTGGGACGAATGCGAGTGTATCAAAGTATTTTACAATACATTTATTAGTGCAAAAATCGGTTTAGTAAATATGATACAAGATGTTGCACAACGACAAGGAAATATTAATGTTGATGTAGTAACTGATGCACTTGCCAACAGCGACCAGCGTATTATGGGGCCAAGTTACATGAAGGCAGGAATGGGAGATGGAGGAGCATGTCATCCAAGAGATAATATAGCTCTACGCTACATGGTCAAAAATTTACATTTAGATTACGATATATTTGATAGTATAATGAATGCTAGAGAATCACAAGCAAGAAATATGGCTATAGAAATTCTTAAACACGGTAATAGGATACAATTTAGTAGTGATAGTTATAAATCTAATGTTGAATATATTGATGGTAGTTACAGTTTGCTTGTTCAGCATTATGTAAAAGAATTAGGTGGTTGGGTTGTTAACGAAAACCCTAGCATATTTGTTAGAGTACATGACACTGATATAGTTCCAGAAAATGTTGTTGTTTTTGATCCTTGGAGAACATATAATGGGCCTAATACTGTAATATACTACGGAAATACTAGACATTTAACGTAAATGGTGTTATAATAACTTATGTACGATATAATTTTTATAAGCTATCAAGAGTCTAATGCAGAACATAGATACTCTATACTAAAGCAAAGATTTCCATATGCTAAACGTATACACGGAGTCAAAGGAATACATCAGGCACATATAGAGGCTGCTAAAATTTCCTTAACAGATATGTTTTGGGTAGTTGATGCCGATGCTATTATAGTAGAAGACTTTGATTTTAGTTATATTCCTAAGATAGAAGAACAGGAATGGGTACATGTGTGGCATAGTAGAAATCCTGTGAATGATTTGACATACGGGTATGGCGGCGTAAAATTATTGCCTCGACAATTAACTTTAGATATGGACACAACTAGTTCTGATATGACTACTAGTATTAGTAGTAATTTAAAAGTAATCGAAGAAGTTAGTAATATTACAGCATTTAACATAGACGAATTTAGTACATGGCGTAGTGCATTTAGAGAATGTGCTAAATTAGCAAGTAACTCAATAGATAGACAAAACAAGGAGGAAACAGATGAACGACTTAAAACTTGGACTACTTATGCTAGTGGAGATTATAGTGGATATGCGTTACGAGGTGCTCGCGATGGCATGCGCTTTGGCCTTTCTAGCAGCTCTAATCTTAACTTAATAAATAATTTTGATTGGTTAAAGGAAAAATATAATGAGTAGACTTATTGCGTTTGGATGCAGTCACACATACGGTGAAGGACAAGTAGACTGTCTTGTTAATAAAAAAACTGATAAACCATCGCCGACCCCTAGTCAATATGCTTGGCCCGCATTGCTAGGGAAAAAGCTAGATAAAGAAGTTGTCAATCTAGGCTGGGGCGGGGCTTCTAATAGATATATATCAGAGGCAATATTAAACTCTAATATACAAAAAGATGATGTTGTAGTTGTACTATGGACTGAGATTAACAGATCTACAGTATTTAGGCATAGTAATATATCAGTAAATATACATCCTAATTACATAACTAAATTGGCTAAAAACTATTATAAATGGATACATGATCCGTATAATAGTTTTCTTGAATCATTAGAAGCTATAAACTTGGCAAACTATCACCTACAGAATCATCGTCATGTGTATAATTTTAAAGCTAATTTTAATTCAAAATTTCAAACCGATACTAATGATATTTTATATGAATATCCTGAATGGAATAAAGTAACCCTAATTAATCAGTCTTTACACTGGGTTGATCTTGCTGATGACGAGGATCATCCAGGACCAGAATCACAAAAATTAATAGCTAGAGATATGCTAAAACATCTAGACGGAACAATCTTACAATGATAAACATAGTAGTCACAAGCAAACCAGTAGACGGACTACTGTATTATAGTTATGAATACTGTGATATGCTTAACAAAGCAGGTTATTCTGCACAGGTTGTTGTTATAACACATCGAAACTTTACTAAAAAAGATTATCTAGATTCCATTAGCAACAAATATATACATTGTCAAAATATAATTATTGACGATTATGTTCCAGCACTAAATGATATTACACTTATTATGGGACGTAGTATGATGACACTTAGTTGGCAAAATTTTAATGATTATACAGATGTACAAAAACGTATATTATATCGCTTGTTTGATGGTAATGTTATTAGCGTATATTCTGAAAATCATGTAGACGGGTATCCAAAGGCTGTTAAATTTTACAATCCTAAACAAATAGTAGACCTATGTGATACTGAAGTTTATCCAAATGGCGTTGGTGTTCATTTTGAAAAGACTATTAACTTTAGCATATATAAGCCACACACTGATAATATACAATTTAAATATTTGTTCTTAGGTACAAATGACAAATATTATGCAAGTGTTGAGAAAGTTATAGACCAATATCCGGATCACGGGGTCTTGACATATGACGAAAACTATGTTAATATAAAGAACAACAATGTATTTGTACCAGTAGAAAATCTTATGAGTATGTTTGAAACATATGTATACACTAAAGAAACTTTTGATCCTGCTCCTAGAATATTTCAAGAGTGCAAGTATTATGGTAAAGATGTAATTTACTTACGTAAAGATCCTGGGTTAGACGGCGGAACTATATATTGGAAACGTGATATAAGAGAACCAAATATTTCTACAATAGTGGATTCAATAAAGGAATTTAAATGAAAATAAAACCTAAATGTCTAGCTTTTGGTGCTAGAGACAATAAAGGAGCTGCGTATACATCAGACGGTTATATGTTGCCTTGCTGTTGGTTAGACGATCCACCTGTGCATAGATATGTTATGGAATCAGGGTTAAAAGATCCCGAACTAGCACTTGCTAATAACAATAGCTTAGAAGATATATTTACATCGGATACATGGGAAAAGTTTTTTCAAACGCTATTAAACAAACCTGAATGCGCTTCCTATATGTGTAAAAAGAAATGCGGAGTTGATATAGATAAAGATGCTGTTAAAAAAGAAGAAAAAATAGAAGTAAGCAATCAGCTCGTTGAAACACTTGAAAAATATGGCAACGACAAGAAAGACCAACAATGACAAGAATAACTGATCAATATGTAATAGAACAACGTAAGCAGCGTCCTAATATTGATGCCTCTCATCGTTGTGCTTTTAGATGCCCTCAGTGCATACGTCAAAAAATTACTAGCCAAGATCAAATACGAAGATCATTTGATTTATCTGAAGACAATTTTCAAAAAATACTAGACTACTATGACGAAGGATTAACCTTTTGCGGTCAAATAAGCGATCCAATTTATCATCCTAACTTTTTAGGATTGTTAAAAAGATGCGACGGTAAAGGAAAACGTGTAAGAATTGCAACAGTAGGAAGCGGCAAAAGTGACGCATGGTGGAACGAAGCATATAGTTATGGTGTAGGAGAAAATGCTTGGTACTTTGGTGTAGACGGAATTGATAAAAAAAGTGAGCTATATAGAATAGGATCAAACTTTGACGAAGTATGGAAACGTATGAAACAAGGTAGAGATCGTGGACATTTAATTGTATGGCAATATATTGTGTTTGGCTACAACGAAGAAGATATACATCGTGCTGTAGAAATAGCAAAGGAAGAAGATTTTAGTTTATTGTTAGTAAATACAAACAGAGGGTTTAACCCTGGTAATCCGTTATTAAGAGATAACGTAGACTTTACACTAACAAAACCTAGCGAATCAAACTTACAAGAACGTGTAAAGAAAGAAATATGGGCTCATAAGTCTCAAAGATTGCTTGACTGGCATAGACGCGGAGTAAAAGATTAATGTCTTTTGATGATATTATTGCTATTCAGCCAAAAGACGAACGGTTTCTAACTATATTATGGCAAGTAAATAATTGGTGTAATTTTAAATGCACGTATTGTAACACATTTAGTAACGGTGGTGATTATAAGAATAATAATAAAGTTGATAAATCATTAGAAGTATTTGAAGACTTAATTACTACGTATCAATTAAAAGGAATTAATAAATTCTTTTTAAAAATTACAGGTGGTGAACCATCTATGTGGAATGGAACAATACCTGTTATTAAAAAATTTAACAGTTTAGTATCAAAACAAAATAGTAGAGTTTCAATTAATACAAATTTATCAAGAGACATTAGTTGGTGGGAAGAAAATTATAATTTGTTTGATGTTGTAATAGGTAGTTATCACTCAGAGTTTACCGACTTAGATCAATATCTTAAAGTTACACAATTTTTACAGGATAAAGTGCATTTGAAAACTAAAATAATGATGAACAAAGATAGTTTCGAAGAGTGCATTGATGTTGCAGAAAAAGTAAAACAACTTTGCAATAACTATAGAATTGAATATACTCCTGTACTAGCAGAGTTAACTAGCAAAGTCGATCCGTACTATTATGAAAAACAAGAACATCTTGATTTTTTTAAAACAAATTCAAATGAAAATAAAATTAGTACCGCAAAAGAAAAAGACAAATTTAAAATGGTTAAAGTAACTAGTGATAACAAGAAAAGTCATGTTACAGATAACCAACTAGTTGTAGAAAGAAAAAATACATTCTTAGACTGGACATGTAATATATATGAAAATTTGTTTATTAGCCGAGACGGAGATATAAAGCAAAGTACATGTGGACTAGGAAAAACTATTGGAAATATATTTGAAGGGTTGACTGATAATACATTAGTTCCGATCACTTGTAAAAAAACTTGGTGTCATTGCGGAGTTGATATTATGAATTCAAAACATAGGAAGGAAGCTCAATATGACAGGATATGATGCTTGGGACAGAGAATATAAAGAAAATAGATCAGCGTATCTTGATATCTTTGAAAGTTTTATGACTCAGAATAATTATGAAAATAACGAAAACTTTGAAAATGAATTTGCCAGATTGGTAGGTCGAAAATATTGTGTAAGTGTAGCAAGTGCTACAGATGCATTACATTTTGCGTTATTAGCACACAATATAGGCAAAGATGATGAAGTGTTAGTAACTGACTTCAGCTGGATTAGTAGTTCAGCTTGTGCAAGTATGGTAGGTGCTACTCCTGTGTTCTGTGACATTGATTTAGATTCATATCATATTAGTTTAGATAGCATTAAACGTATGTACAGTGATAAAGTTAAAGCAATTATATACCCGCACCTATTTGGTAATATGACTGATACTACAGAAATTAAACAATTTTGCAAAGACAAGGATATATTGTTTATTGAAGATGCCGCACAAAGTTTAGGAAGTAGTTTACACGGAATAAAAGCAGGTACGATTGGAGACTGTAGTGTATACAGTTTTAATAGCAACAAAGTAATTGCAGGTATAAACGGCGGCGGCGTTGTACTTACAGACGATGAAGACATTGCTCGTCGTGTAAAAATGATTAGACGTCACGGTAAAGACAAAGACTTTAGTATGCTCGGATACAATAGTCGCATGTATGTTCTTAATGCCATGATAATTAAACAAAGGCTTAAAAATGCAGACCGCAATCAAGAGCGCAGACAACAAATAGCCAAACAATATAACAATGCATTTGCTGACTTAGACGTTGTGACACAATCAATGTCAAACGGATTAAATCATAATTACCATAAATATGTTGTACGTTTTAAAGACAAAGATACAAGAAAACGTGTAAAAACCGCTTTAAACGCCAGTATACACTACGAAACACCTTTGAGTGCAAATAGTATGTATGACAGCTTAAACAGCAGGAGAGACGCTTGTACAGCGTCTAAGACGGCATCTAGCACAGTTTTATCGTTACCGGTGCATGCTTGGCTTACAGATGAAGAAATAAGTAATATTATACAAACTATAAGGACAAGTATATAAATGAAAAATTATAAGTATGTTTTAGAATGGACTGATAATCTACCAGACGAAAAGATAATTTACGATTGCTTAGATTACGCTTGGAGATATACTCCGTCAAAAAATAATTTTATGAATTATAATGTTCATGTGCTAGGACCAAAGCAATCACATTTGAGAGAATTATTGTATTATAAATGTTTATCAAATCAATCTAAAGCAAACGGAGACAAGATAACAAACTTAACATTACTAAAGAAATATGAAAAACATCTTTTGAAAATTGATCAACAACCGCAATTTTGGAATGTAAAACATGCACCTTATGTCTTAATATACACACATCGAGTAGCAACAGAATTAAATCAAAAACAAAAAATGAATATATCTCAAGGAATGGTTTACGAACAAACATTCCCTGTAGGAACTAAAAAATACGAAAAGGCAAAACCTACAGCACAGTTTGAAGCAGGAATGTTTGCAGCAAACTTTTCTAGCAAGTGTTTAGAAAATAATATTGACACTTCTTTTATAGCGTGTATTCCTACGTCTTTAGATGAATGGTCTCAACCTGAATGGGATTTCGTTAAAGAACAGCCTTTCTTAGTGCAATTGGCAGGGTTTGGTGATATGTATAAACGTGATATATCAACACTGTCAGACTTAAAACCAAACTTCGAAAAGGTAGTAAATGTACTATGAGCATTGAAGAATTATATAGCAAACGTAGACAAATTAGAGCGGCTTGGGATCCACACAAAATGCCAAGCAAAGAACTAATTTATGATTTACTTGAAAGGACACAAAATGTTTCGGCATCTAAACAAAATTTGTTTCCTTTTAAAATTCATGCTTTTGGCCCGCATAACGAAAAAGAAAAACGTATTGTAGAACAAATCTGTTGTTTGTTTCCAACTGGTTCTGTAAATCATTCCAACCTAAACAAAGAAGAACACATTTTACACGGCACTAACAACAACATGCCAGGTTGGGTTTTAGTTTTTGAATTAAGAAAAGCAAAGAAAAATCAGTTCATCAAAGATTATGAAAAAGAGTTTGAAAATGGAGAGCCTTCAGTTAGATATACACAAATCGATGAAAACAGATTTAGAGAAAACTCAAACCGGACACTAGCGTCTATTGAAGTAGGTATGTTTACGAAAATACTAGCTGGGTTGTGTTTAGAAAATGGTTTGGGAATTTCTTATATAAGATCTTTTCCTGATTGGTCTTGGAAAGGTCGGCGTGGTGAATACAGTAAAAATAAAAACAATGTTGGACTCAGTTGGGATAGCTTACCTGAGATTACAGAAGCACCTTTGTTAGTTGTTCAAATTGGCTATAAAGCCGATATGAAAGATCCTTTACAAACAAATGCTTTTGATAAAACAAAATCTTTTTTAGAAGATAAGCCTAGCATAGATACTATTGTAGAATTTAAAGATTGACAAAAGAAAAATTATAAGGTACAATAAAATTGTACACTACTAAGGAAAAATATATGATAGAAGATTCATTAGGCAAAAGAAAACATGTTGTGCATTACGATACAGAAATTATTCCTACAGAAGCAGAAGTTGAGGAAATACTTCGTGTAGGTTATTCGTTAGCAACATCAAAACAAAAAGCATATGCATATAAGTTTCATGTGCTAGGGCCAAACAAAGAACGTAGTCACGAGTTGTGGGAAGTAGCCGAGGGCAGGAAAATTGATGTTGACTACGAAGCATACGGTACTACTACAGAGTCAAAAGAATACAATGCAAATCCGGGCCTCTACCATATTAAAAGTGCTCCGTGGACATTTATTATTACACCAAGGATAGCAAAACCTAATCCGCATTTTAAACACCACTTTGATGTAACCAATAGCAAATGGCAGTTAGAAGATTACGAGTTTGTTAATACAAAAAATAGAGAATCAAATGCTATCGATGTTGGAATGGTTGCTAAAGCAATTACCGGAGCTGCCTTAGACAGAGGTTGGGACATTTCTTACAATATTTGCTTTCATAATGACAGAAAGAAATGGCCTGCATCTTTACCTTTTATAAGCGGTGATTGGGGGTTTAGGCCTGTGTTAATGATGACTCTAGGTAAAGGCAAAGAATATTTTTACGAAAGATTAAAAGAAGACGGATCGATAGCATTGGATCCGAAATTTAATTTAGATCCTCCTTTTGATGATATATTTGAATTTATAGATAAGGTTTAACAAATAATGAATATACATAAAAGATTAAAAAATGCTTCCACAACTACAAATAAAGCACAAAGGAATTACGATTTAACTAAAACTATTCCACAAGAAGATTTAGATACGCTCATACATGTAGCTGTTAATTCTCCTAGTAAGCAAAATGAAACACACTATAGTTTACATGTGTATACTGATCAAACTATTATAAAACAAATATACAGTCATACAAAAAAATTTACAATGATTAGAGACAAACAAGATGTTGATGAAAGTTTTAAAGTAGAAAACGATGTTTTTATACAGAATGATGATAAATCTGTAACTAATTCTCAAATTTATGCTAATGCATTATTTGTATATGTTAAAGAAGAAGGCGAATTTCGGGGAGTCCAACACAAGGCTGCTAAACTTAATCCCAATAGTAATGCAGCGAGAGTATACGGTGAACAGATAGCTTATTCTATGGGCATATCAGTTGGAGAGCTAATACTGTCAGCAGGATTGCTAGGATATAAAACCGGTATTTGTACTGCGTTGAATACAAGACCAATACGTGATATATTAGGAGTGAAACAAAATCCTAAATTACTTGTAGGGGTAGGATTTCCAAACAGCCAACTTGAGCGTATACAACATGCAGACGTGTTAAATAAAGATGTACCGGAAAAGTTTAGAACAGGTGATCTACAAGATCATTGGAATTTTCCTACTTTTAAAAAATATACAAAGGTAACAATAAATGGCGTTGACACTTAAACAGTTAAAAGGTAGTGAATATAGGACTGTAGATTTTTATCTATCGAAGTCTTGCAACAAGAGCTGTCATTATTGTACTGCTTGGACATTAGAAATGCGGTATTTGCATGTTGATATGGACCTAGTAAGAACTATACTAAAAGGCCTTGCTCCATATAAAACAAGGATTTGTCTACTAGGCGGCGAACCAGGACTAATTAAAAATCTTGACGAAGTAATTGCTGAAATTAAAAAACATCCTAATCTTATTCCACAAGTGTTATCGAATTCATTAGTACGCAAATTTTACCCGCATGTATTAGAGGATCCTGATATCATCTATATAGAGCATTTAGTGTTAGACTTTTACGAAGATCGAATTGAGAAATTAGGCAACTACTCTTTCTTACCAAAGAATGATATGAATAATTATAATCTTATTATTCAAACACCTAACTACTTCAAATATAGAGAAAATTTTGATCTTACTGAAATTGACCACGAAAATACTGAGTTTAAAGAGTACAATTCAAGATCACCAGACTTCTTTTCAGATCATGAGCTTGTACAAGCACCTGAAATTGAAAGACGAATATGTGCAAAGTTTCCGCAAGTGCCTGTATTCGACTTTGAAATACAAAAAATAAGGCACTGTAGTAGAAAAGCAATTAATGGATCACGTGAGTTTGATATTACTATAGATAATATAGAAAAAATGATGAACTACGATTTATTCGAGTTCGAAAAATACTGTACAACATGTATGGATATTATACCTAGAAGGCCTGAAGCAAGGCGGAACGAAATATTAGAAATTATCGAGAGTGAAACTCTGACAAGATGAAAATATATTCAATTGCTGTGAATATTCATGACCACAATACATACGACGGAATATTCCATAACCAAATAGAACGACACAATAGAGTAAAACACAATTTAAATCCGAGTAACTCTCACGACGAAGATCCAAGTCGTCAATTCTTTTGTGAACACTTCCTTTCAAATTATTTAGACAAAGAAGAACTTTTTGCATTTACTGTAAGTAATTTGGGTCAACAGTTTGTTGTTGACTTATTAGAAGACAGTCTTCCTAATATGGATTTTCTTAAATTTAAACCAACAGGACTTTGGGATTACTATAAAACCGATACATATTATTATATTGATCATCATCAAAGTCATGCTGCTTATGCATACTTAACATCAGGTTATGAAAAATCTGATATATTAGCAATAGACGGAAGAGGCTGGCACTATAACTGTATCTTCATTGACAAATTTGATAACATTATAGATTTAAGTGATAAAGTACCTGTAGGCGGGCTATGGAATAGGCTTTCACAGGATATTGGTTTTGGATATTTAGGTGCAGGTAAGACAATGGGCCTAGCTGGTTTTGGAAAATTTAACGACGAAATAAATGATATGTTAGATATGTATATGCAAAATCCTAATTATAAACTTCCAAAAGGGTACCAAGCAATTTTGGATCGAGTTCCAAAAGAAGATGTAGCATATACATTACAAAAATTTACAGAACAGCTAATTGAAGAATATATATTCCCATTGAAAACTTGTGACAATTTATGTGTAGCAGGAGGTGTTGCATACAATGGTTATGTAAATGAACAATTTACAACACATTGGGCTAATGTTCATGTGCCGCCGGCTGTAGGTGATGAAGGACAGGCACTTGGTACATATATGCATGCTGATTATACACAAAATAATAATATACACGTTCCAAGTGTGTATTCAGGATTAGAATACAACTACGTAGGCAAAGAAGAGGTAGATCTTAAAGAAGTTGCACAAGCTATTGCTGATGGCAAGATAGTAGGATGGTTTCAGGGTAAAAGCGAAAGCGGCAACAGAGCATTAGGCAATAGAAGTATACTTGCTGATCCTCGAAATCCTAAAATTAAAGATATAATAAACAGCAAAATTAAACTACGTGAAGACTTTAGGCCATTTGCACCAAGTGTACTTGAAGAACATTACAAAGACTACTTTGATACTAATCAGCCTAGTCCGTACATGAGCCGTATCATGCCGGTTACTAGTGATGAAATACCAGGTGTAACACACATAGACGGAACTGCACGTATACAAACTGTAAATAGAGACTTTAACGAACGTTATTATGACTTAATTAACGAATTTTATGCTATTACTGGTGTTCCTATGTTGCTTAATACTAGTTTTAATTGCCAAGAACCTATTGTTGAAACTCCAGAAGATGCTATTGCTACATTTCACAAATGTGGGTTGGACATAGTAGTAATTGATAATTATATACAAAGGAAAAAAAATGATCGATAGAGAAAATATACAATACGTAAAAAACATTTTAAATGTTAGTAATGAATCAATAGATTATAAAATTGTCAACAATGTTATGCAAACTATGCATGTTCATTATGATAGGAAAGATGATATACTAGATTCTTTTAGTTCTAATCAATGTCTATCAAAAACTGCACTACTACAAGCAGTTGATAAATTAGAAATACTTGATAATGATTCAACTGTAGCTATTTGGGGCGGCTGGTATGGTAGTATCCTTATACCTAAATTAGCTAAGAAAGTAAAAAAAGTTGTTAATATTGATATGGATGACGAAACAACTAAGATTTCAAAAAAAATATTTGATAACTACGAGAACATAGATTATATTTGCGACGATGTTTTCAAGACATATAGAGATGTATATTTGAATACAAATTTAATTATTAATACTAGTTGTGAGCATATGCTGCCTATGAAAGAGTGGAAATGGTTTGGAGCAGGTGCTATGTCTAAAGATACAAACACAGAAATTTTTAGAAATCCTAAGTTACCTGATGATTGCTATTTCGCATTCCAATCAAACAATATGTTTGATATAGAAGGACATATAAATTGCGTAAACAGTTTAGACGAATTTAAAGAACAACTACCAGAACGTGCAGAAGTATTATACGAAGAAGAAGTACAAGACTCTAGAGGCACACGTTACATGCTAGTTGGTAAGTTTAACGCATTATAATAAAATACAATCGGAAAGTATACTTAGGCAGTAGATCTAATATAAATATTTTTAAGATCCTAAAGGAGAAGTTATAATGAAGCTCTTGGCTAACGGATGGTGTGCTGAATATGATGTTAAATTAAAAGGCATGCCTGATGATGAATTAAAAGATTTGTTTAAAGATATCTTCAAGTACCAAGTTTTAAATTTTAGACAGCAAGATTTAACACCAAACGATTTTTTACGTATAGCCGAGTCTGCAGGCATTGTGCAAAAGCGTGATCCTAAAGATGGTGACAGAGGTGCAGATCTTTGGGAGATTGATGGCATCTTGCGTGTAGGCGGAAATGCTATAACAGGCAAGGACAGTCTATTCCATCACAAACATGATTTAGATTGGCATGCCAATCAACCTAGTAATCTAAACAGAAAGCGGTTAATCTGGCTGTATGCTGCACAAGGCACAGCAGGTAGTAGAACCAGTTGGTTGAACAATGTTGATAGTTATAATGATCTACCACAAGATATTAAAGATAAAATTGAAGATGCGTATGTATACTGTGGTTATGAGTCTGGTAGATATAGCACTAGTCCTTTCTTTAAAGATCATGTGAAAAAAGATAATCCTGTAAAGCTAGTGCAAACTTTTGGAGACCACAAAGGATTATTTTTTCCTTTTTATCAAATCTTTGAAGTAGCAGGTTGGACAGAAAATGAAAGCAAGGATCTAATTGAGTATTTGCAAAATCATATATTACAAGAAAAATATATGTGGCACCTTGATTGGCAAGATGGTGATATTAACGTAGCAGAGCAAATACTAACCATACATAAACGTTGGGCATTTGAAGCTATGGATAGAAGAATACTCTGGAGAATAGCAAGTGGACACGAAAATTTGTAACACTATACTAGCGCAAAGTACAGCCGTGCGTACAAATGTGTTAGAAAGTGTTAGACACGCTGTAGAGCCCTTAAAATGCGATTTAGACGGTGTTTTGCCGTACTCTACAAGCATAATTGATTGGTTGAATCCAGTTGTAGACCTATCTAATTTTAATGTATATCCTATGAACGGTATCACGCAAGGACTAGATTGGTGGTACGATAAAGAGCGTAGAGCTGTTACAATGGAGCGTGGAGACTATCAATGGATACACCCTAAAGAAGGAGTAAAACGTATCCATTATATAAGTGTACCTAGTGCTATTGACGGAAACTTTATAACCATACCCAAGGATACGCCTACAGCAGTTGACCTTGCTTATGTAGGAAGCACAGATATACGCAAAATAGATTTGCCTAAAAATGTAGAATATGTGTTTTACAGTTTAAGTAAACCGTTTGGTGTACGTAATGTTCGCACAGGTTGGATATTTACACGTAAACCAGATGAACGTTTAGATGCAATTACAAATAGTGCTAAGTATTATAACTATTATGCGAATAGTGTTGCAGAAACAATCATTAACAAATTTGACGTAGATTATGTTTGGCGTACTCTAAAAAACAAACAAAAAGATGTTTGCGAAGAATATAATTTTACACCAAGCGATAGTGTGTGGCTTGCTACAACAGACAATCCTGCATATGATAAATTTAAAAGAGGAGGTGTTAATAGGTTATGCCTAGCACCGTGTTACTAGCAACTATTTCTAGTTCTTATCAAGACTGGATACCTTATCCTGTAGGGTGTCTTATTTCTCATTGTTTAAAAAATGAAAAAATTAAAAAAAATTACAAATTCTTAGAACCTGAGTATAAAAGTAAATGGGATAGATCAGAATTTCATAGTAAATTAAAACAAACTGATATTTTAGGATTGACTTGTTATGTTTGGAATCAAACAGCAAATGATGATATAGCAAAAAAATTTAAAGAATACAATCCAGACGGCATAGTTGTTTATGGTGGACCTAATGTTCCTGAAGAAAATTTAGATGAATACAAACGTTCATATGTCAATTACTATATGACAGGTCCTGGTGAATTACAATGGGAACGTTTTTTAGATCCTGATAGCACTAGTGAGTATGCTATACCTACTCCGTACACAGACGGTATTTTTGATAATATACTTAAACAAGATAAAAATATTGCAGTAGCATTTGAAACTAATAGAGGCTGTCCTTATCACTGTAGTTTTTGTGATTGGGGAGGAGTAGCAAGAAGTAAAATAACAAAATTAGCAGATGAAGATGTACAGGATACAATAAAACATATTTTGAGTTTTGATAATGTTCAGCGTTTAGAAATACTGGACGCAAACTTTGGTATTTTTGAAAGAGATGTAAAAATTGTCCAAGAAATTATAGAACATAAAAAGAGAGAAGATATGTTGTTAACATTTGCAGGATTTGCAAAAAATGGTAGTAAATGGTTAGCAGATATAATGAATCTCACTATGGATAATTTTAATGACAAAAAACGCCAATTAAAAATAAGTTTGCAAACATTTACGCCAGAAGTGTTAGATACTATTGATAGGAAAAATATTAGTACTGAAAAACTAATGAGTATAATGCACCAGTTAGAAAATGTAGAAGTGAATAGTGAACTTATTATTGGTTTACCCGGAGAAACCGCAGATACTTGGGCAGACACATTATTTAAACATCCAGAGTTTGGTATAAGTTTTGCTAGAGCATATCCTTTATATGTTTTACCTAACACACCTATGGCTAAACAAGACTACAAAGACAAACATAAAATTAAAACAAAAAAGATAATATTGCCTAGTAAAGAGTCATTCGAAATGATATACGAATCTAAATCGTATGACTTAGATGAAATAACTGATATATATCTTACGTGGTGGTATTTCAACACATTCTATAACTTTGGTATTGACAAAACAGTTACTAAAGATAAAATGAAAGACTTTTTTAGTAGTTTAAATGATATGCCTTTTATTAGTTGTTGTGTAGAGGAAGTTAAATTAGCGTTACATAGAATCTTTAAACCTGAAAAGGAAATGATTTTAGAAGGTTATGACTTTTTATATTTGCATAGAAACTTAGGCAGAGGTAAAGAATTACTTTATTTTAAAAATAATATAGAAACTGTGCAAAAAGAATTAGGTATAGATTTTGAAATACACAATGAAGATAAAGATCTTTTTAGTACATATGCAACCATAGAAAGGACTAAAAATGTATAACGATATAATATTTACACCTCTAGACTTACCTCCTATTCCTAACAAACAGAAAATTCTTGATAAATTTTCTGCTCCTGATTATTATGTTTGGTGGGGAGAAGAAACGATATTAGGTGAAAAGAAATATAACAATCCTTTAGGATATCCACAAGAGTGGACTGAAAACGCAAAACAATCTTATCCAGAATTGATAGAATGGATAGAAGAAAATTATCCCTTAGACGAATTATATTATATTAGAATAGCTAGGGCTAATGGAAAGTCCATACCTCCACACATTGATGGTAATGCTGTTAACCCTACACACAAACATCATCTTGCTATAAGACAAGAAACATTAGATCATATTTTAGAAAATGAACCTGTTGGATATAGATTTATAGTAAAAGGCGGCCGAGATAAGATGTATATGTGTAAAGAGTACGACTATACTAGAGATATGTCCTGGCAGCAGAAACATTACTGCAACATTCCCGAAGATACAGATGCTTTCCTCATTAATAATCAGACACAAGCACACGGAGTTGACGAGGATGTAGAAGACAGACTGATCGGATTTATTCTAGGTAAAATAAATCCACAAAAACATAATGAACTTATCGAACGAAGTATTCAAAAATATTCCGATAAGATTATAAGGAAACAAGATGTATTCAATGCATAACGGAGGCAGTATAGAAGTCTTCAAACAAATTGCACAACGAGTAAATCCTAAAACTGTAGTAGAAGTAGGAACCTATTATGGCGGTATTACAAAGCAGTTAAGCGAACTTTTACCTTATAGTCACTTTTTTGCAGTACAAGCGTACAACGATAGTAAGTTAAATCATATGCCTGACACTGCAAGAGGTGAATATAGTCAAGGCAATGCTGAAGAAAATATTGATCCTAAATTAAAAAACAAAGACTGGAAGCGTAGTGTAAAGAAATATTTTCCGGAAGAATATCATGACTATTATGATTTTAATCTTTTAGCTGCTACTTTTCAAGATAGCGATAATGTTACATTGATATTAGATACAAGTCCTTTTAAATATGACTGGAAGATAGGATTTGATCTTGTTATCTTTGATATATCTCCAGAAATACAAGAAAATATTAGACAATTTGATTATTGGAAAAAGTACGGAAATAAAGATAGCTATATACTTATGGGTGCATATACGCATCAAAAAGAATTTTTTGAATATGCTGCTGTAGAATATTCAGTAGAATTGATTGGAAAAGATTATGTTCTCGTGCGCTTATGAATTAGATTTAGATATAGAAGATGTTCGTAAAGAACTGCAATATCTTAATGATCCTATATTCAAAGATAGAGGATATGATGATCTGTGCTTTTACGTAAGTGACAAGACTGTACAAAAGGAAGGTTGTGAAAATATTATAAAATTTAAGCAACTTTTTAACAATGGGTTTGTAGAAGGCATACGGTTTCTTAATATGAAGCCTAAACAAACCTACAACCCCCATGTTGATAGTAATGAACAAGGCTTCCATCCTGATATACCTATGGATATACATCAGCCTGGTAATGTTAATATTTTACTAAGTAAACTTGTAGGAGATGAAACTGTATGGTACATAGACGGAGAGTTACGAAGATTGCAGCCATGGGCGTTTAGTAAAAACGGCGACTTATATCCAGGATGTGATAATGATTCAATGGGTGTATCACAGGATGGATTAATAGAAGTTGATAGATGGAGCATTACAGAAAAACCCACACTGTTTAATACAAGTGTCTGGCATACTATACGTTCTAATGATATAGAAAACATTCGTAGAAGTGCTTGCTTTGTATTTTGGCCTTATAATAGTTTTCAAGGTATTGTTGAAGCTATAAGACAAAAAGGATATTTAATAGAACGATGAGATACGCATACGATCTTAATATTGATGTAGACGAAATACGAAAAGATATAAATTTTCTTATCGGAATGTATAACGAATTTGACAAAGATTATTTAGATAGTCATGGCTGTCAAACTTATGATGAATCGGTATTTTATCCTAGCTTTAGTTTAGTAGCAGATCTCAAACTAGAAGCGATACAAGACTTTTATAAATTATTTAATAATAGTTTTATTAGTGTGTTTAAAATTTTTCAAATGCAACCTAATGAAATATATGGTTATCACATCGACAATAATAAACATAAAATATATACAGACATTCCACAACACATGATTTGTCCGGCAGCTATTAATATTTTATTATCTAAACCAGTCGGGGATACAACTAAGTTTGCACTTGATTATGATTTAAAAAAATATAAGAGTTGGGACGGTAGAAACCTTCCTAAAAATAATACAGAAGAATTTACAGTTATAGACTCATTTGAAATAAAAAATAATGCAGCACTAATCAATATAGGAACCTGGCATCGAATAGATAGCTTAAATACATTACACCCACGTAAAATGGCTAGTTTCACACTTTGGCCGTATAATACTTGGCAAGGTTACGTAGAATTTTGCCGCAATCAAGGGATACTAATAGAAAGATGAAAAAACAAGATTTACCTACTATAGCAGAGCTTCCGATTAAAATTGATCTAAAAAGATTACAATCATCTACTGACAGTTTAGCTCAAAAATTTGTCGATGTACGTACAGCAAATCCTATGCTATGCATGAATCACGAAGAACTAGTTAAAGATGTATACGATAATTTTGAACAAATTAACCTTACTACACCTAGCGAAATTTTGCCGCACACAGCCAGCATCAAAGAACGATTAAAGCGCAGGGAAGAACATTTATATAACATTCCTACTGAAGATTATACAGGAAGTATCTTTGAAGAAATTGTAACACAATGTAAAGCACCTGCAAGTCGTATAAGAATAACTAAACTTGCTCCGGGAAAAGAAATACCATTCCATGTTGATTATGATGTAAATTATGCTGTACGTTGCATTTGTCCCATCTATTCAACTACGGCAGTAATAAATCAGTTTAGAAGAAACGGTGAAATAGAAGAATATGTCTTAGAAGCAGGCAAAGCATACTTTTTAAACATAGGTTATCCTCATGCTGTATTTAATCGCGGCGTTGATCCTAGAATTTCATTAATGTTTAGTCTTGACGGAACTGATGATTTGGTTCAACTATAATTGAATCTTTCAATATCGTCTTTATAATAATCTCTAATAAGATTATATGTATGTGTAGTATAAAGACTAGTATAATCCAATATTTTCATTCCGTTAATAATAGGTAATTTTATATTAATGTCAAACTCTTTATATAAAACTTTTTCTATACCGTCTTCTATTTTGTAGAAAACTGTATCTGCATCTAACCAATCACCTTGACATCTCCAACTCGGCGGCCCCCAATCATAGTCAACTTTAATTATTTTTTGTTTTACAAACTCTTCAAATGTTTCTGTAATGTTATACCTTTTTCTACAATACCAATATCGTGAAACTGTCCTGTCCCATGGATTACGCACAAACGCAACTTTTGGTTTGTTTATTTTTACATCTTCTGCAGGTATATGTGTTTGTTGAATATCATTGTAGTGTATACGTACATCATACTTTTCATTATAGTGATTGTCACCACTCCACACGTCAAGTTTTAATGCTGTTAAAATACTTGTTCCTGCACATTTAGGAATGTGTAATAATATTTTATTTTTGAATTCTAGCATATAATAGTTCTTCCATTTGATGAAAAAGATAACTGTGCGTAGTCTGGAAACTTACATGGTTTGAAATTACTATGCTATCTATATCAGTCAAAATAACTTTACCGTCTTTATGTAACATATTATATAAATGGAGGTCATTATGATAAATCATTTTACCTTTACAGTGTTTTTTAGAAAGATCTAAAAAGTTCTTCCAAATGTCATTTATTTGTACATAAATATCAACCATATCTTGTGCATTGGCTTTTATCTCTTTTAAATATTTTCCAACAGATATACCTTCAATGTATTCGTAAATAATTGAATTGCTGTCGTAATCTAATATTTTTGGAAGAAAGTTTGGGTGTTCTGCTATCAATATATCAAGAGCTTCTTTATCTACAGGCCACTGACTTTCTTTGATAACTGTATTTCCTTGTCTAGTTAGACTGTTGTTATAAAATCTTTTTCTTTCCATCTTTGTCTCACTTGTTTTGTTACAAAAGGCCATCCACTTAAATTCAACCGTGAGCCACTACATGATCCTACCCAATGATCAAAACCTGTACGCATTATCACAAGTCTATTTCGTTTTGGTAGTATACGCATATCTTCTGTGCATAATTCTCCATCAGTTTCATCTGTAAGATAAAGCATCCATACCCAATCGCCGTATAGGTTGGGATCTTCTTTATGTTTGTCTATATGACTGCTAGTAGTAAATTTTTTAGCAAACAGTTGCATAGGTTCTAAATCTTCTGTAGGTAAAGTTTTACCAATGTATTTGCCTATTTCGTTTAATAATTGTAATCGGTCAGGAGAACTTCGAATGTCATTTTTTATCATTTGCCATTCGTAGTCTGTGTATTCACCTACATGAGATCCTGTTTTACTATCTAGTTGTAAAAGTTCTCCTTTACAAAGCACATCTAACTTTACTAGATAATCTTCGTCAAACACATCGTCAATTATTGTAACTATTGGTTTCATGTTTGTATCCATGTTGTTTTGACCATTCGCTCCAAGTAACATCGTTGTCCTCCATCCATTGATTGTTATGACCTATATTAATACTATCAGGGCCGCTCATACTAGCTACAGCATGTAACCTAACACTTTTACTAGGTATTACAGAATGAGGCTTAGAAGTATTAAGAATAAATGCTTCTCCCGGTTTACAAAAAACCGATCCGCCTGATGTTTCTATACTACTAGTAATACCTTCACCGTCGTTGTTTAACACATGATGATATCTAAATCCAGTATCTCCGTCAGTGTGCCATATAAATCTACAGTCGTGTTCCATGTAACTAAACCAGAAATTCTTCCTCAACTTGGGCAATACAGCGTCTATTTCATTACAATATTCCTTACTAAGTGATTCTAGATCATTATGTACAAAGCAGTAAATATTTAAATGTTGGTCCGGTTCTATTCTAGCGTTTTGATGACGAAGCTTGACATAATATAAAACTCCAGTTTCGTATTGATATTCATCTACATAGTCTAACCAGTCGTCTTCATTTTTTTTGTCAAAGCCACGTATGCCATTATAAATATCTCGTTTGTTCATTTGTGATTGGGCTCTTCGCATATACACATTAAGATAAGTTTGATCGCCAAACTTTAGGTCTGGCCATATTTCTTCACTCATGTGGTAAAATAATTTTGTGAGTTTTTCTGTATCGTTTATAGGTTTACATTTGATATATGCTTCTTTTAAATTGATGTCAAACATTTGTTTACCTCCTCTATTGGTTCTTCAAAGCAGATTTGAAAATTATATCTTGGATATTCATTATTATTAATGTAGTGTGGTAATTGAGTATTGAAAAGATAAGGGGTTCTAAATTCTACTACAGGCCCCTCCTCGAAATAACACGGAGAATAATTATTATGCCATAATAAAGGTACAATTAAAACTGTGTTACGTTTCCACTTTGGGTTGTCTATGTGAGTAATTACATTTGTAAAAGCAGGCTGATGCACAAAAAATGTATAACTGTTTAAGTTGAATCTATTAAAATAATCTAAATTTAAATCCCAACATAAGTTTCCGTCTTTTTGCCCATTTACAGTGTCATAGGCTATAAACTTTGCCTCATCTGATTGTACAAGATTTTCTAAAAATTCAATATCTTCTTTGCTTATAAAATCTACAGGAGTAAAATAAGGTAACATTAGATTAGCTCCCTAACTTTATTTACACTTTGTTCTGTTATAACAATATTAATAATAAGCCAGATACTTTCTTTATCGTCCATATTAAACAACATATGTTTCTTAAGTGTATTTACATAGTATAATTGTCCTTCCTGCCATTTAAGTGCAGTGTACGAACTGTCATCTCCTAGCATCCAACAACACCTTGGCGGATTAGTATTTTTTAATGCTACTGCCAGTCTAAAAGTTTCAGGTGTTGATTTTCTTCCGCCATCAATGTGTGGTGGAAAGTATCCGCCAGGCGGCAAACTAATAATTTGTGTTCTAGCTAAAAAAGGTTTCCAGTAATCAAGTAAATTGCTTAGTTCTTTACTATTTTTATAAAGGTCAGTTGGTTTGTTGAAATCGCTTTCTTCTATATTCTCTCCCGTTCTATCAAAATGTTCTCTAAGACTGCTGACATTGTTACTTGTCATTTCTCCGGTTAGAGATGTAACCGCTAAACTGTTCCTTGGTATATGAGGCTTATTGGGATTATACTTTTCCCAATAGTCTTTGTATTGTTCTGTATCTTTCAAAACTTGTTTAGGAGACACAAAGGAGTTTAACGCTATAAAATCCCCATAGTTATTTAAGGTTGAATAAAGATTCCAACTCATTTATTACCTCCTTTACTGCATCCTTAACAGTTATTGTTTCTAATAATTGTGGATTATTATTTAATATAGGATTTTCCTTGGTGAATCCCCAAGTAAGATATGATTGCTTATATTTTTTACTTACATGTTCCAATTTTATTTTATTATCCTTTTTTGCAATATCTATATTATTATTTACACTTGCTTCTGTTATCTTGCTACCTATATTGATACACGGTATACCTTTATTTGCACAAGTTGTTGCTAGAATTACTTGAGCGTTACCTACTTCGGTGTTATTAATAAGAATATCAAAAGGAGTATTAAAAATTGTATTCGGGGATTCTAATAAGTTTACTCCATTTGCTCTACTAAAAGGCTCTACAGTATAGCCTAGTTCTAAGAGTCTATGCATAATATGCTTTCCAAACCCTTTAGTGTGACCAGTTAAGCCAATCGTAAGACCCATTGGAACCCTCCTATAGGTAGTTGTTCTTGAGTTACAGTCCAGTTATATCTAGATTTTTTTTGAAAGTAATGTAACAGATTTGGATTTTCTTCTCTACTTACCCATATATCTTTGTAACCTAGTTCTAGTGCATAGTTGGTACTATATTCTAAAGTATCTAACCCTCTTGCTAAGTCAGCTTTCCATCCACCAAAGTTGTAGTTTCTGTCTCTAGTATGTCTACTCATAATTCTAATAGATCCGTTATATTCAGGACGTTCAATACCGGCACTGTAATATATCATTTTTTTGTCATACGCCATTCTTGAAAATTTAGTATGCTCAAACAACGTATCTGATATGTAATTTTCTTGGTGTTTATGTCCTCTGTTTTTTGCAAAAAGTTCTTTAATGCTTAAAAGATGACTATCTATTGGTTCTAAATACCACTTCATTTTGCACCAGAGTATGAGTGATGATCTTTGTGATTACCTTCAAACGGTGCTATAAAATTTATCCATATATTGTTAATAGGTCCTGTTTGATCGTGTCCTAGCAAGTTTAATATACCAAAGCCTAGGTAGGCTAGTAGATAAATGATTGCTAATACTACTAACACATATGGACCAAATAGTGCAGTTAACATAACAGCATTAGAAATATATAAAATATTTTTATACTTATGGAAAAAAACTAATCTAGGATTACGAATAGCATCTTTTAGGAATTTCCGAGGAATACTTTCTACACGCCATAAACTAAAAAGTATCTCATACCAGGGGCGGTACAAAGCACTATGCGGATCTTTAGGGGTATCCGAATAGGCATGATGCATACGATGTACACCTATCCACCCTAGTGGACTTCTGTTACCGCAAAGTAATCCACAATAAAGCATTATTACTTCTTGCCAAGGATTGGCTGTAAATTCTTTATGTGAAAAATATCTATGATATCCGTAAGTAATACCAATTGTTACAATAAGCATGTACATTAGATAAGAGAAGAGTATTAGATATAGTATTTGCATACTAATACTTATCTCAGTTGTTGTGAGGGTTTATTAAATAAGGTTTACCCAAGAACCGTTTTCATAGCCTTGGAATTTATTATCTGTTGTATTGTAGATAACCATTCCGTTTGCGGCTGTAAGTGCATCACGTTCTGTAGTTGTTAATGATCCAAACTGAACAAATCCAGTTCCTTTTATATTTCCTAACACTTCTAATGCTTCTGTAGGTTCTGTAAAGTCTGCATTTGCAGGTTCAATTTTTTGTTTCAATCCGCCATGAACAACAAAGTTGTTATACATTGTAATACCAGTTGCACCGTTATCATCATGGCTGATATATGTATTAGTAGGTCTAGTTTGAATAACAAATTTTTGTTGATCGTCTTGCTGAACCAAGATCATATTCAAAGGTTCACCTGGTGGAAGTGTTCCTGTATATTTGAATGCAAGAGTTGCTGTTGTGTCTATAGTGCCAGTTCCACGTGATACTAATCCAAGTGGTGTATCAACTAATCCAAATTGG
>VMHT01021352.1_pt1 | contig 49827 bp, 63 predicted proteins | sample 4693611 | NCBI WGS metagenome assembly VMHT01 (sample SAMN12280063, study PRJNA550983) | marine metagenome | isolation source: seawater sampled from same location over 5 years 0.02-0.2 micron viral filtrate | place: USA: collected off the coast of southern California halfway between the port... ... | reverse complement strand
GATCCACTTATCAATGCCGGGAGAACTTTCTCCTTTCCTTGCTCTACCCCATAAAGTGAATGCAGTATTGCCCCGGATATTACCACCAGCAGACCAGATCTGTTTACCTACAGATCCACCATTCTTAACATTCTCTGCAAATGAATAATCAAATTGTTTATAGTTGGAGTTCCTTAAAGAGATCTTTTCATCAGATCCTCTTTCTGGGAAATTAGTTTTTTTTTGATCCAGTTCTTCTATGTCTGCTTTCATCAGATCATATTCTTTTGCATCCTCTGGATTATCATTTTCTTCTGGGGCATCTGGTGCCTCTGCTCCAAGAGGAAATAGTGTTGCAGATATATATAGATCATCAGCTCCATCTAATGGAGAGAGACCTAATCTTTCTCTGGCTTCATTTCTTGTCATAATTCCTTGAGTTACTGCTTGAGTAACATTTGCATAAATCAATCTTCTCCTTTCAGAAAGAGCTGGAATGTCATCAGTATTGAACTCAATCTTTAGGTTCTCATCAAACATTGGCATCAGCCATTCATTAAGATCTGATTCTAGTTTCTTACATAAAGGAATAATTGTTTCTTCATATAATCCAAGTCTGGCCTCCTGGACATTGGAATAAGTTTGAGCATCCGGGACTCCAACTAACTGAGATGGAACACCAAAGACTGATGCAATATCAGTAGCACTCATATTCTTCATAGCAATGAAGTCCATATCTTTTGGAGACAATGACATTTCTTGAAAAGAGAAATCTCCCTCAAGCAACATTGGTCTCCCGGCATTACCCGGACCTGTAAATCTTTGCATAAGATCTGTTTGTAGTTGTTGTCTTTGAGAATCTGTTAGGTTGGTTGGAATACCAGACTCATCTGTTGGTTTGAATACTATAGCTCCACTTGGTCTCAAGCCATTATCCAGAAGATTAATATTATGCCTACCAGCCATATTGTGCTGGTCAATCTCAGTTGCCGCTGCTGACAATGGAGAGAGTCCGTAGTAATCATCTAATGGATTCCAAAGTTTGATGTGCTTGACATCTGATGTTCCGGTTTCTGGATCTACTTGATATTCCCCAATCATCTTGCCCCCAATCTTATAACAATATCTATCTGGGATTGGACTACCAGATCCTTTAATTTCTATTCTATCTGGTCTTAACAAATGTAGTTCTCTTGGTGGTCTGTTCTCAGCTCCTACTCCAAGAATATATGCATTACCAGAAAGCATAAGATAGCCAATAAGACTACTGATAAATTCAGATCTACTTTGTAATGGGTTTGGTCTGTTTAGGATCTCAATGATTGGATGATTTTCTATAATCTCATCATCAGCATTCTTAAGATTGTAATCTATAGAAGAGATCCCTTTTGAGATCTCATTAACACATCTATAAACAATAGGATTATTTTTGTATCCCTCTTTTGCTAGATCTTGATATTTGTAGCTCTTTGAATCACTACCTACTTTGTTATATCCAACCATGCTACCAACTTGCTTGGTCTCATCTTCTTCTATCTTACTTCCAAAGAATCTTTGAAAGAAATTTCTGTTGTCATTAGCCATATTTTTAACTCACTCTAAATACTGCTTTTCCGGAAGTCCTACTGATCTCAGAAAGTCCCCATACCAAAGCATCTAATCTATCTGGGGATTCTGTAGTAGATCCCGTATAAGAGCACATCTGAGATTCCAGTTCTGGGAAAGATCCTACATGACTAACCTTTTCTTGCTCATATAAAGCAGATACCGGCTCAGCCCTTAGCAACTTTCCACGGGTTGCCCTTACAGATCTATAAGGAATATTCCTATCAATAGTTCTGAGAAGTCTTTCTACTAGATCCCCACCATTGTTGACCTCTGCAACAATTCTATCAGCATCCCAATCATAGAATGCCCTAACTGAGATTCTACCCCATTTATCTGGTGGATGCACACCACTTAAGTCCTCTAATACATAATACTGATTATTGAAGTCTCTACCTACAACAATGATCCCGGTCTCATCTGATGTTCCAACATTAGAAGTAACTGCTGGATCTATAGCAACAATGATTGTCTGTAGTGGTATATCTATATCTTCTTTCAGTCTTTTTCTATCAATCATATCTGGAGTCCAGAGTGCCCCATCTGTTTGCTCTATGACTTCTGCATATAGTTCTTGTCTCCCCATAGTAGTGCCCTCATATCTTTCTCTGAGCATGGCTAAGGAGCTCTCAGCTAGGTTATCTTGATTCTCAAATGTAGATCCAGTTGTAATAATAGTATCTTCTCTTTGCATTAGATCTTTGATAATTTTGGTTGGCCTGGGGGTTGTAGTGATTACACATTTAGGATCTTTGCCAAGTCTTAATCCAAACATCAACTGATCAAAAGCTTCCGGGTATCTCCAACTAGCTAACTCATCCAGCCAAGCATAATGGAACTGAGGACCTCTAAGTCTATCTGGTTCTTGGGCGGCAAACCCCGTGATCTTAGATCCGTTATACAGTCGGATTTCATTTTGGGTAAGACTATATCCAGCTTGTTTACCATCTTCCATCAAAAGCTCTTTGGGTATTATTGACATCAAACCAGATGATCCATTAAAGGCAACTCTTCTCAGATCCGAATGTGTAGGACAAACTACAGCACAATTAACTCCGGGATTTTTAAGGGCATAAATTACACAATCTTGAGCACCACATCTGGTCTTGCCCCAACCTCTCCCGGCTAGAACTAACCAAATGAAATGGTCATCTAGTGGTCTGAGCTGTTTTGTCCGTGCTTGTTTACCCCAATCAATGTATAGAGCTGTTGTCATCAAGTTGCCTTTCTCTGACAACTTGCTCAATGAGTTCCATAGCTTCTTGGAATATTTCTTTTTCATCTGTTGTTGCATGAATATCTATCCTATCTGTAGTTTCCCCCAGAGCTAACTTTCCAAACTTCTGGATCTTCATAGATGCAGAGGAGAGTTGATCAAGATGCTGAGGAGAGAACTCTTCAAAACTACTATCAGCTTTTTCTGTAATAGTCTTGGCTACTCTTCTCAATAACATCTCAGCTATCTCTAATGACTTGGAGTCAAACTTTTTTGATGCCTTAACAAATTCTTTGATCCGTATCTGATCTAATTCTTGTTCATATTCATTTTGGAAGATCTCTTTTTTTTCTTGCCAGTTTTCCCTTTGTGCTAATTTATACAGAGTATTTTCAGAAAGGTTAAACCCTTTGGCTAGATCCCGGATACTTGGTAAGTCCCTAAACCCTTTGTCATCAACCACTCCTTGGACAAATAAGATCCTCAGCTTTTCTTTTAGATCTGCTGTAATCTTTTTATATTTGCCTTTTTTGTTGGTAACTTTTTGCAAAGGTTTGGTATTACTTGTTGACATCTTGTTATCCTACATCAATACACAAAAAAATTAAATTAGTTCTTGATGATGAATCCGTTTTGTAGTAGTTTGGATCTTGGAATGAATTTTATAGGAGATTTAAAATGAATAATCAGATGATTACATTCACTCAAGCTCAATACAAATATAGAGCATTCATGTATGACACTTATCAAATGGCTGGAGATAGTGTTGAATATCCATCAAATGAAAAAAGCTACATTGAAAAAGGAGACTGGATCTTAAATAACTGTTGGGGTAGTCCATTAGCCATGGTCTGTTCTAATGGTAATATAAAGATCCTATGAGTTTCCAAGCAGTAGCTTGGGCAAAGAACCTAGACTGCAATACTCCCCTCACTAAACTTGTTCTAGTTTGGCTATGTGAATATGCTGATGAAAGAAATAGTTGCTATCCAAGTGAAAAACATCTTGCCAAGTTATGTGGGGTTACTGATAGATCTATAAGGAGATCTCTTTCTTGGTTATGTGAGAAAGGTTATGTCTCCATCCAACATAGAACCGGAACATCTAATAGATATTTTATTCAAATAAGTAGTATGGACACTAATGTCCACCCCCCTCTGGAAACAGAAGTCCTACCCGTTAGGACACCCAAGTCCTCCAATAATAAAGATGATAAGAAAGATTTAATACTAACTACTGAGTTTGAGAAGTGTTGGTTGTTGTATCCAAGAAAGGTTGGAAAGGCTAGAGCTGTAAAATGTTATACAACTTCTATCAAAGATGTAGATCCATCAGTAATATACAAAGGACTAAAAAAATATATAGTTCATTGGAAACAAGAAAAAACAGAACTGAGATACATCCCCCATTTTTCAACATGGCTCAGTCAAGGTAGATGGGATGATGAATTAATAAATGAAATATCAAATGAAAAGAAAACCAATATAAATTGGTTGGCTGGATAAAATGAAAGTCAAAATGAAAGGAGTAAAATTATGTTTGACCTACAAAAGATCCTCAATGAAGAGGGCATCAACCTACCATCAACCTCTGATGGTGGATACAAAGTAAAGTGTAGGGAGTGTCAACCCCCTCACAATGGAAGAGATAGACCATTATCTGTAACTATAGACCATGAGGGCATCCGTTGGCTTTGCCATCATTGTGATAGAAGAGGTGGTAGGAAAAAGGACTTTGGATCTTATATAAGACCTCAACCAAAGAAAGATTATTTCAAGCCTAAGATCTCTAACCAAGATCCCTCTGAAAAGATGTATGAGTTTTTTAAGAGCAGAGGAATAAATAGATCTACAGTTGATGATCTAAAAATTAAGTCTGATAGAAATATGATTGCCTTTAATTATATTGATTCAGATGGATCTGTTTCAAATGTAAAGTATAGAGGAAATAGAAAAACATTTGTCCAGACACCTGGCACCAAACAGATCCTTTACAATTATGACAACATTTATAAGTCTGAGGAAGTTATTTTTGTTGAGGGAGAAATGGATGTTTGTGCTCTGCATGAATGTGGATTTAAGAATGCAACAACTCTGCCCGGTGGTGCACCTAAAGAATTTAAAGGAGATGAGAAAGATAAAAGATTTTTTCCTTTACAAAATAGTCCCTTGCCTAATGCAAAGAAGATCATAATATTTACTGACAATGATGAGCCAGGAAAAGCTTTGCATAAAGAATTAGTTCATAGGTTTGGAAGAGATCTCTGCTGGTTTGTTAAGCCTACAGATGGAGTCAAAGATGCAAATGATCTATTGCAGAAACACGGAAAGCAATCTCTGATAGATCTTATAAAAGATGCTGAGCCATATCCCGTAGAGGGCCTGTTTTCTGTTAGGGATTATTTTAATGATGTCATGGATCTCTATGATGGTAATTATGAAAAGCCATTATCTACCGGAATTGATTGTGTAGATAAGATCTATAAAGTTATGCCCGGAACTTTCCAAGTTGTTACTGGAGTTCCTAACCACGGAAAAAGTTTGCTGCTTGATCAGATCTTATTAAATATGGCAAAAAATCATGGCTGGAAGTTTTGTCTTTTTAGTCCAGAGCATTCTGTATCTATGCATATAAGAAGATTAGTTCAGATGCATCTGCAATTATCTTTTGATCATGGATTTATAAACCGAATGTCTAAGGAGCAACTTACAGAGGGAATGGCTTTTATTCATAAGCATTTCTATTTTATAGAAACCAAAGATCATGTCCCGGATATAGATCTACTTCTTAACATTGGTAAACAAGCAATATTTAAGTTTGGCTGTAAAGCCATGGTCCTGGATCCTTTCAATGAGATTTCCTCTGTTAGATCTAATAATCAAAGAGAGGATGAATGGATCCGGGATTTCATTTCTAAATGTAAGAGGTTTGCCAGAACTCATAATATTGTTTTTTATGTAGTAGCTCATCCAACAAAAATGCCCAGAGAAACAAATGGCAAATATCAGATCCCGGACTCTTACTCAATATCTGGATCTGCTCATTGGTCAAACTTATCTGATGTTATCTTAACTGTTTATAGAGACTTTGAAGAAAAGAATACTCAGCTCATAACTAGAAAGATTAGAGAACAAGATCTATATGGATCTATAGGATCTGCTTTCCTTAAATATGATATGAGTAAAAGATCTTTTGTTGAGTCATTGCATCAGCCTATGGATAACTCTGATGATGATTCTGGATCTGATTATATAGATCTATATGATTAATCAAGATAGAAGTCATTGGCTTGAACTTCCATATCTGTTGCTTTCATTATTGCAATCATATTTTTTTTGGTTGGGATCCTATTCTCCAGAACATATTTTGAGACTGTTCCTTGAGGAATGTAAGTATCCGTTTTTTTTAGAACTTCTTTTAGGAAGTCTCTTTGGCTTAAATTGTTTTGGGTTAGGTAGTCTTGAAGTTTCATATTATTCCTTTTTAGGTTTCCAATTTGGATTGTGAAAGTGTATCATACTTAAATCAAATGAATTTATCAAAGGAGATAAAATGAATAAAATAAGAATGAAGAAGTTAGATTGTCTGGATACATCTTATGAATATCAAGATCCAGAAAGCGGCCTAAAATTTACTATCACATATAACCAGCTCTGGTGGGAACTAAGAATCAAAGGGGACTCAAGATATTGGTATGTTAGATCTGATACACAATCCAAGCTCAGAGATGTAATGCACAAAATATGTTTCTTTAATGATTGGCATCCAGCCATCTTAGAAACAAATCCTAATTATACGGAGATAGTAATATGAAAAAATTCTTAGATATGCCAGTTGAATTTCTTGATCATGTATTCAGCCATTATGGAATCAAACACCTTTCCCCATCATCAATAAATACTTACATCATGGATCCATGTTTATGGTGCCAAAGATATTTACTAGATGTTCCAACAGATCCAAGTCCAGCAATGTTTAGAGGATCAACTGTAGATAATGCAGTTGGTCTTTACTTTGGATCTCATCCAAGTGGGAGACCAAGATCTATAACTCAGATCCAACAAGATGCATTGAAAAGTTTTGATCATTTCAAAGAAGATAAGATCTTTAAGAAAACTTGGGTAGAAGAAGATCACAATGACAAATGGAAAAAAGAAAAAGATCTTATTGCTAGATATATAAAAACAGCAATAGATTTTTATGCAGACTTTGATAGCAAACCATCAGACTATCAAGGAGAAGTTTTTTATGAGATGAAATCATTACCTATTCCAATATATGGAAAGTATGATTTGGCTTATGAGAAAGATGGGATCCTAAGAGACATGAAAACAGTCTCAAGGAAAACATCAGAAAATGCCTTTAGCATTAATAGGCAACTTGCCCTTTACGGAACAGTAACGGGTTTGAATCCTATTGCAGATTACATACTTGTTAATAAGAGCTCTGCTAGTGTTACAAGTGTTGAATGCAACAATGTTGAGGAAAGCTTAGCTGAGCTGGAGAGGGGTGCAATGGCAATAGCCAGATTCCTTTCTTTATCAGATGATAAAAATGATTTGTTGTCTTTACATTTCCCAAACTATGATGACTTTAAATGGTCTGAGTTTAGAAATGATAAAGGCATCAGATCCCTATGGAGAAAATAAAATGAATATTCTAAATGAATTAAAAAAAGAAGATCTTACATTAACGGAGATCTGGAATACATTGTCTATTGTTGAATGCAAACAGTTAGACAAGAAAGGTAATTTTACTTATATGAGTTGGGGGGTATGTTGGCTGATGCTGATGAAATATTATCCCTTTGCTGAGTATGAGTTTTTGCAGACTCAATACTATGATAATGGAACTGCTGAGGTTCATTGCAAAGTGTCTATTGGTAAACATATAAAGCTTATGCATTTACCAGTTATGGATTTCAATAACAACAGCATAAAGAATCCAACCTCAAGGCAAATCAATGATTCTAAAATGAGATGCATGGTCAAATGTATAGCAATGTATGGCTTAGGTCATTACATCTTTTCTAACAAAGAATCTGCATTCTATGGAGAGGATCTTCCAGATCAAAAGAAAGATAAGGAAGAGAAGTCTGTAGTCTCTAACAAATATAGTCTGGTTACACCAGATGGAGAAGATCTTGGGATCTATGTTGGAGAAGATGATCTACTGAGAGAACTCAAGGCAAAGCTTGGAGTCAAAAAAGCAGACCAAACTGAGGAACACAATGAGTTCTTTAGAGCAAATATGCCAACAATAAAACAAGCATTAGATAATGTTTCTCAAGATGACCAGAATCATTCTAAGCTGAATAGACTTGTCGGATTTTATGCTGATATTTGGGCAACTAGAAATGACCAAAAAGAAAGCTAGTAATCTTACTGAATATATCATCCTCTATATGAGAGGGAAAGAATACTGTAAACCTTGGGAGATGAGAGAGTATTTTATAGAAAGATATGGGAAAACATATTCAACTGATTCTATAAATGCTCAGATAAGAGCTCTACGGAGTCCTCAGAACTGTTCTAAGTATGGTTTGCAATCTTTTGGAGATAATGTTCAGAAGAGAAAATTGAAAGGCTCTAATGCCTATGAATATAAATTACTTTTTAAATAAGGAGAAAAAATGAATAGTAAAAAAATATATATACCTCAATTAAGAGGAGCCATTTTCCCAGATGAGGGAGATGTATTAAGAACCGGATCTGTTAAAGCTGTTGAAAAAGCTATGGAGAATGGAGAACCTAAGAAAGATGAAAAGGGGAGAATTGTCTATGATCAACTTGGAGATCCTCAAAGATGTGCAATCATAAAACACAAAAACAGAGATGGAAATTATCAAACATCTTTTGCATTAATCTTGGGACCCGTGTTTGAGAATAGTCCAGATGATGGAACAGATTGGTCTGGACCTATAACACTTCCAGTTCTTCCTGGGAAACCCGGAGAGGAACTTAAGATAGCTGGTTGGTATGCTGATGATAGTGATCATAGTGGATCCAGATTGAATGTAACAATATCAAGAGTGATTGATAAAGATGCATCATCAGATCCTAGACCTACTCCACCACCCATAGATCCAGAAGATAGTCCTTTTTAGGCATGGCAAAAAGGCTGGTAGATGTTGAACATTTGAGGTCTGTTGCAACTCTCTCTTGTTATGTATGTAAAGCAAACGGAGTTCAAGTTCATCATCTACTCAAGCCATCAGATAAAAGGAGAGGAATGTCTCTCCGGAGTGGAGATGATCAAACATTGCCTTTATGTTTCAAGTGCCACTCTGAGCTCCATACAAAATATGGAGATGAAGATAAATTTTTTAAAGACAAAATAGGAGATGAAAATGCCGGAAGAAAAAAAGCTGATGAGCTCTACAAAAGAACTCTCTGGGAAAGAGAACACCCAGAAGATGAATTGCCATTCTGATTGGAAGAATGCAAGAATAAAAGAAATCAATGAAATGGGTTATCTTTGTAATGATGATCATCCATGCTTTGAAGAAGTTATGGAAATCTATAGAACCAATGCTAAGACTCTTGCTGAGTTCAATGAGAGCATATTAAAATCTAAAAGATGAAACCTTTGGTAGTGCTTAGTTTGTTTGATGGAATGTCATGTGGGCAAATTGCATTGGATAGATTGGGCATACCAGTCAAGAAATATTATGCATCTGAGATAGATAAATATGCTATTGAGATCACACAAAAGAATTATCCTAACACTATCCAGATGGGAGATGTAACCAAGATTAAAAGATCTGATATTCCAGAGGATGTGGATCTGATACAAGCTGGATCTCCTTGTCAAGGATTTTCATTTTCCGGAGATCAGTTGGCTTTTGATGATCCAAGATCTGCATTGTTTTTTGAGTTCATTAGGATCCAAGAAGAGTTCAAGCCAAAGTATTTTTTGTTGGAGAATGTTCCAATGAAAAGAGAGTTTGAAGATGTCATCAGTTACATGACAAAACAATATCCACATACAATAAATGCCAGTTTAGTTTCAGCTCAAAATAGAAAAAGATTATTCTGGACAAACATTCCTTTGAAAACTAAACAGCCAGTAGATCAAGGAATAGTCCTTAGAGATATTCTGGAACAAGATCTGGATCCAGAGAAATATAAGATCTCAGATATGTTGATCAACAGAGTATTGAATGAACCAAGAGGAGCTGGTTATTTCTATGATGATGAATCAGAAAAGATTGGAACTCTGATTGCTGGTTATCATAAGAATCCAACTGATGGCTGCTACATTCAAGATAAAACTACTTATAAGAAAAGACAAAACCTAAAAGAATTAGATGAAAAATCTAACCCTCTAATGGCTGGAAATAATCACATGGGTTTTGGAACTAATGGTGCTACTGTAATTCCAGATCCATCCAGGCCTAAGATGGTTGGGTTTGCTGATGGTATCAATGGGCATGACATTTTAAAAAGAGTTTATGATCAAGATGGCAAGTCTCCAACTCTTTCAACTTGTGGGGGTGGTAATACAGAACCAAAAGTAGGAATCAAAAAAGCAGTTGGTGGAAAGATAGTGGGTAGAGCTTTTGATGAAGATGGTAAAAGAAAAGATCATTTAGGATCTGTAGCCGGGCAAACAACTCAAATGCTTGAATCAAGATCTGATGAAAAATCTAATACATTGACTACAGCTCAGAAAGATACAGTTGTTGGCATTGAAGATGAGGAGTGGACCTGGAGAAAATTGACACCTTTAGAATGTGAAAGATTGCAATCAGTAGATGACAATTATACTGAGGGAGTTTCAAACACTCAGAGATATAGAATGTTAGGCAATGGCTGGAATTGTAAAGTGATTGAATTTATTTATGAGAATTTATTAGAGGAGCCAGATCCTTTAGAACCAGATCTGGTATATAAACAAGTAGGCTTATTTGATTAGGAGTTATATATGAATGAATGGTGGTTTGCATTAGATAAACATTTTGATGATGAACAGATCCAACAGATCTTAGATCTTTATCAGAATCCACATAAAGGATCTGTAGGTTTTGATCAAGATAAAGAAGTAGATTTTATAAGAAGATCTATGATTGTTGGGTTTGGATTTATGGATCCCGGCTGGAAGAAGATCTCTGAGATCTTAGATCCCATAGTTCAGTTGGCAAATAGAGAAGTCTTTGGGTTTGATATATCTGGGATCTCTGAATATCAGATTGCCAAATATAATATCTCTGAATATTACAAAGAACACATGGATTGCAAACTTAGAAATGCACCATCAACAAGAAAGCTAAGTGTTACAGTTCAGCTTTCAGATCCGAATGAATATGATGGGGGAGACTTTATATTTGGTAAAGATATTCCTCAACCACCTAAACAAGTAAAGAACAAAGGATCTATCTTGGTATTTCCTAGCTTTCTATATCATCAAATAACTCCAGTAAAAAAAGGAGATAGGTTCAGTCTTGTTGGATGGTATGAGGGTCCACAATGGAGATAAAAAATAATTGTAAAAAGTATTTGAATTGAGTCCAATTTGTAGTATATTAAATCTGTAGGTTAATCAAATGAAAGGAGAAAAAATGAAAAATAGACTACAAAACTATATGCCAAGCCAGAAAGGTCAGTTTGATCTTATGGATTACATGGGAGATATTCTTGAGAATTTCTGCAAGAATAATAACTTAGAATTTGCATCTGCTGATGAGATTGGTTGGGAGACTGATGAGCAAAATGAATGGCTCAAAAGATTTGGCAGAATTTGGGAAGATCTACAAAGTAGAGATAACCTAAGATGGCAAAGAAAAAAATACATGGAGAATCCAACTCCATGGTCTGAATATACCAAAGATCTTGAGATCCCAGAAACTTGGGTTGATGTATCTTATAGCAATGATACTCTTCCAAGTTATGGATCTGAATGTGGAGAGTTTAGGATCTGGATCAATGCTCCAACTCTAGCTGAGAGACAAGTCAATTATTTTGATATTGGATATAAGACTCTTGATCAATTTACTGATTGGAGATTTTGTGTTCAGAGAATGGATCCTTGGTATGAGGAATCAGTTAGCTTTGATCATTACTTTAAAGATCTTAAAGATGTTGAAACATTTGTTGTTCATAATAAACAATATCTTAAAACTCATCTTTTAAAGAAAGGAGATAGGGTTCAATTTGGAGATGACACTTGGTCTATATGTGGTAGAGAAGAGTTTGACATTTCTGGTCTGAAAGGAACTGTTGTTCAGTTTGCTGAGGATTGTCATTTGTCAGTCCATGATTATTGTTTCAGAGGACACCCACATGAAACTGAGGTTTGGATCAAGCTAGATGCTGATGCTCCTCAGCATATCTTAGATGCTTATGATGGAGAGGAATGGGATAGATCTATCCAGTTCATGCTTACTGATTGCAATGTTGGTGGAACTGATTTTGCACAATTAAAGAAAGCCAAACTAATCAAGGAGAGATCATAATGTTTAGTCCAATATCAACAACCACTTACAAAGGCAAACAAGTTTACATGGTAACTGAAGAGTTAGTTGTTTGCTTTGATAGAACTGAGGTAGATCTGTATGGCTTTAGTGTCATCTTTGATACTGATAATGAATACATGATTATCCATCCATCTTCTTATGAATCTTTAGAATCTAAAGTTGGAGACTGGTTATTTCACAACTGGGTTTTTGATGGATCAGATGATATTGTTTTAGGTGCTTGGGATCTGGATCCAGATGGAGACTTTGACTTCCAACAATTTGAACCAAAGTTTCAGATCTCAGATCTTGAGATTGGTGGAGAATATCTTATCAATGGTGGTGGCAATCATCATGGTAGAGGGAAACAAAGGATGATTATCCATACTATTACCAAGGCTGGTAATATCTATGGAGAGAAGTATTCTTTGAATGATGGGCATTGCATTGGAGCAAAATGCAAAGTTGCCTTAGAGGATATAGTTGAACTTTATGGAGAAACATATAGGGGGAAAAACTGATGTTTTATGTATATATAATGTGCCCACATTTCAAAGGGTATAGGTGGATTTTTAGAGCTAAGGATTTGCATACAGCTTTAGAGTCTGTAAATAGAAAGAGAGCTAGAGGTATTGATGCTTTTGTTTCAGATAGATCTGATGTAGGACTATCTGGAAAGCTTGGACTAGATTGGGACAAAGCTGAAAGAGAAAAGCATGAAGATCTTAATAGAGATTTTATGAGGTTGATGAACAATGAACAATCATAAAACATTCAATGAGGATCCTATGGATCCTCAATTCTATTATGATCCAAATGAATCTGTTGAGGACAATCTTGAAAGATATGGGATCATGCTCAAAACAGCTAGAGAACTTTATAAAAAATATTATGGAGAGGACAATGTATATCCATCAAAAGAAGAGATCTCTGAATTGTTCTACTCTCAACTGGATAGATTTCCAAGGAAAAGAAAAGATGAAATTAGATATAGAAATTAAGAAACCAAATACTCAGACTGTTCAATTTAGAATAGATCCAGATACAAAACAGATGCTTACATTTTTAAGAAAGCATTATGGTTGCACATCTGGAGTCTTGTTAAAGCAAATGATTAAACAGTCTTATGAATCAATAAGCATTCCTAAAGGGACATCCTTATTTTCTAAGTAATAGATAGAGCTCTCAGACTACCTACCTATCCCTTCTTAACTAAAGTTTGGGAGCTCTTATCTTCCTCTGATTGATACTTAATATTTAATCCAGCCAAAGTGCACAATCTGTTTTTCTCATCTAAACCCTTTTCAGTTAAAGCAAAATCATTACCAACTACTTTTAAATAACCATCTTTGACAAGCTTTGTGCATAGATCTGATGGAATAGAATCATTGAACATTACTGATAGCAATGCTCCTAGTCTTTTGTTTTGTGTTTTACTTAATGCCATTTAGATCTTATGCCAATCTCCATCATCTTGAAACAGCATTGACTCAGCAGTTCTTCTTCTTTCCAATCCGGGAAGAACAACCTTTTCTCCATTGACTGTAGCCTTACACCATTTCTTTATCTCTGATGGGACTTTATCATAATTGCCTTGATTCAGTTCTCTTAGCAAACTACTTGCTTTAAGGTTTGCTGGACCTAGGTTGTAAACCCAAGAACATAATGCATCAAACTGATACTGCTTTAAAGGAGCTGTAACCAACTCATTTACATAATTTTCATACTCAACTATCTCTTCATCAAACCATTGATCTGCTTGTTCTTGAGTGCAAGTCATTCCCATCTCAACACCTTGGGTTTTGCCCCAAGCTATGGTGGGCACTCCAGCAGAACAAAGATAGCTCTCTAATTTGCACCCCTCAAAAGACTTGATAAGTGCTTTACCCTCTTCACTAATATTCATATTAACTCCATTTATGGATCTTTTTTCCACCATCATAGGGAACAGCCAAACCCTCATCCATGAGAAGATCTGCAATATTACCTTTCTCACAAAAGACATCAGCTAAAATTCTCCCATATTTATCTGGACCATAAGATCTTATTGTTACTTTACCTTGAGACAACCATTCCTTTACTCTTGCTTTTGCTAATAGACCTAATTCTTTTTCTTTAGATCTTTCTGGGTATCTTTTTAGGTTGATCCTAGATTCTGGAGTATCCAGATTATTTACCCTTATAGATCTGTTGTATAGATATAGATCATAACCCAAACTGATGGTGCCTTTGATTGTATCTCCATCCGTTATCTTGGTAACTTCTATATTATAGATATATGTTTCTGGTTTGTTGCTCATATAAAAAAGGGGCAAGTGCCCCATAAATATCTATTTATCTTTTGCTTTCAAAATGTTTAATGCACATAGATCAATCAGTTTGTATAACTTACCAATCCAGACATCATCTTTTGGGGTTTTGGTAACTGCAGCCACTATTGAACTAACTGTAACTATCAAAGTTACTATACCCACTATGTCTCCTATAAATCCCATATTGCCCTCCTTATAAGATAACTCCAATGACTTTACCACTAATCGCCATCTTCTGCATCATCTTTGTCAAGATCTCTATAGTATTTATTTATTGCCAAAATGTTCTTCAAATACCTTTTGAACTCAGCCATGTTCATAGATAAGTTCTCATATTCTTTAGTAGTCAAAGCATAGTAGGCCTGTTTGGGAGCATTACCCTCCTCAAGATCTTTAAGATATTGCTCCATAATTTCTGGAGTTAGGATCTCCCAATCTACATCAACAAGACCTAATTCACGGGGCAAAGGGGGATGAAAAATAGGGGGTTGTTCTTCAACCCTTACAACCTCTATAGGTTTTGTTGATGTTGGGATCATGCTACATCCAGAGCATAATATTAAAAAACTAATTGTCAGTAACTTCTTCATCTTCTTCAAATTGATCTGGATCTGTTAATTCTATAAGATCCTTGGTTATTCTTTTTACTGCTTTATTGACTTTTGATTCTATAAGTCCTGGTTTTGCTAGAGCAAGATTATCTAAGTCATGCCGGGCAAATGTATTTCTTAACTGATTGACTTCTCTTTCTGATTCATTCTTTTCTTTTTCTAAGGCATTCATTTGGCTTTGTGTTTTCTGAGCTGAGGATATTAGATTTTTTATTTGATCATTTTGTGTTTGGATCTCTGTTTCTAAGATTAGTTGATTGCCTTTTAGAACTGAGATCTGATCTAGCAATCTATCAATATACCAAGCAGATCCAGATATACTTATTATCAAAAGTAATCCTAGTCCCCCGGCTATTTTGTATCCCATGTAAACACCTCTATTGGTTCTTCTTTTCCTTTAACATAAATTGGATCTAACGGATCCAAATCAAATGATAAACCTTGTTCAGTAGATTTGGCAACTAAGATATGAACTCCAGCATCTTTAGTAGCACTCTCCATTCTGGCCGCTAAGTTTACTGAATCCCCTATGCTGGTATAAGAAAACCTCTGATCAGATCCATGGTTTCCAGTAACTCCGGGACCCGTAGCAAGTCCCAGGCCTATTTCAACTTCTGGTAAACCCTCTTCCTTAAGCTCATGGTTTACTCTTACTAATTGTCTCCGGATCTCTAATGCAGATTTGAAAGCTTGTTCTTCATGGTTTGGAAGATCTAAAGGAGATCCAAAGATCCCAAAACAAGCATCTCCAATATAAGAACTTATGCATCCTCCAAAATCCATGATCACTTTAGTCTGCATGGTTAAGCATTTATTCATTATATAAGTTACAGTCTCCGGATCTGTTCTTTCAGAAAGAGATGTAAAACCCCTAAGATCTGTAAAAAGATAAGTATTATTTCTAACCTCTCCACCAAGCTTAAGTAGATCTGGATTCTTTTGTAGCAACTTAACATTTCTAGGATCTAAATATTGTTCAAACTGTTTTTTGATCAGTTGTCTAAGGTTATATTGCTCTCTATAGTTCAAATAAAAGGCAACCCCACCAGCAGTCAAACCACCCATTAATGACAAAGTTACATCAATTAGATACCCATTTCTTATAAATAGACCTCCAGAGATGCTCTCTAAGGCAATTAAAAAAAGAAAGAATACTAGGGATACCCCTAAAACAAACCTATTTAATACAATCCAGATCATTATCATACTCAGTAAAAGTATCAAGATCTCAACAGCCGGGGCATAATCTGGGATCCTTGGACTGTTTGGAATCAGCAATGATTCAGCTAGAGCAGCTTGAACTTCTTGGGGAAAGAGTAAACCTTTGCTTGTAGCTATTTGAGGAAGTATGCCAGGAGCAGAAGTTCCAATGATTACAAACTTACCCTCAACATTTAACTCATCCAAAGTAGTAGTTGGAGTATCAACAAAAGAGATCCATTTTCTTCCAAGGTTATCTGTTGGTATTGGTGGGATCCCTTGAACTGTAATCTCTTCAATACCAAATTCATTTTGCTTGACAATGTATGTATCTGATTCAGCTAATCTTTTTAGGATCTGAGTTCCAAATGCCGGGGTATATCCACCATCAGATTTATATAGTAATGGCATTCTTCTCAACAAGTTATCCACATCTACTGGAGCTGAAACTAAACCCTCTAATGCAGACTCCCGGATGATTGGTATGTTTTCCATATATCCTTTTACTTCTACTCCTGGGACTTCTCCTTGATGACCAAGGATTACTGTTCCAGTAAGTGGTGGCTGTTTACCATTATTGTTTTCAAATGTAGCAACTACAGTCGGAAGATCTTTTATAAAATTTGCAAAGATCTCATCTTGATTGAATCTATCTGGGTAAGTAAAGTTCATAGTCCAGCCAACACCAAGAGCACCTTTTGTCATAATGTCATATTGGATCTGAGCATATTCAGATCTAGGAAATGGAAAACCACCACGGGATCTAATGTCATCCTCAGTAATATTTAAGATTGTAAAGTAGCCAGATGGATCTTGTTTTTCTACAAAGGCATCAAATGTTCTGAGCTTTATAGTTTCCAACATTGATGGTTGCCAAAGATATAAACCTAGAAAGGTTGCTAACAATATTGGTAAAGTTATTTTTTTAACCATCTGATTGAGTGATTGTAATTATTGTTGAGTTGCCGCCATTGACCTTAATTGTTTTTGAGATCCCATCTTGATTAAAGATAACTGTATATGCACCATCAACTCTTAGATCTAATCTTGCAGATTCAGAAACAGATCTTTGAAGTGTCAAAACATTATCTGTAATAAATGTAGTGATCTGAGTTTCTGGATCTTGTCCAAAGTTTGTCCCGGTTAAAGAAACAGATCCAACTTGAGCAAGTGCATCCTCATCCTCTTGAACTGCTAGTGAGTCAATAATATCTAAAAGATCTTCCAAAAAATTAGTTGAAAGGGCATCATAATCTAGTTCTGAAAAATTAAGATCTTCCTCAGCTAAGAAATCCTCTGCAAGAAAATCAAAATCTAAATCTGCCTCAGTTAAGATCTCTGTATTCTTTGTATTGTTTTCAGTTTCATCAACTAAGATCTCTTCTTTTGGTGGACTTACAATTAATAAGTTATCTATCAATTCTAATGTTAGATCTAACTTTACTACATTGCTTGGAGCATTCTCAAAAACATCTACAGTTGTTGCTTGAAATGGCTCATTTAAAACTACAGTTCCCCCGGCTGTAATAACTTCTATTTCTCCACTAGATAAACCAAACTCATCTGGTAAAAGTATGACCAAGGTTCTACCAAGCTCATCTATAGTTACTGTAAAATCAGTTCCATTTATACCAACAAAACTTGTTGGGGTTTCTATTTTTATATTCTTTTTGTTTATCTTATTAAGATTGCCAGATAAGAATCTAGCAGTCCCAATACTAAACTTTAAACCAAGCTCAGATTTATTTGGATCTGCATTAAAGACATATTTGGTAACTTTTAATTTACTGTATTCTGTTAGCCAGACTTGGCTTTCATCAAGAAAAGTAATACCCATCCTACCATTGCTGGTAAGTGCTGTATCTTCTTGCTGTATGGCAAAGTTAAGTTCAGCATCATAAGGTTGATCCCGGACTATTTTCCCTTTGCCATTCAGCTCTGAGACATCTCCAATAGGTTCAGCAAGAAGTGGATCCACCACCAGAATCATTCTGAATAATGCAAATATTAGCATTGTTTCCAGTTTGAATGATCTTGAGATAATCCTTTGCCAAAGTGGATTGTTGTTGTATTGAGAAAGTTCCATCATTGCCCGTTGAATCAAGATAGAAATACCCACCGGCATAACCATCTCCATCATAAGTAACACTATTATCATTACCATCAAGATCTAAAAATGAGGTTGCTCCATCAATATCAATGTTAAATGATACTGTATTGCCGGACCCATTTATGAGCCAGTCAAGATCTAGCTGTTCACTAAGAGCATTGACTCCTTGATTTAGGGTAAAGGTATTAGTGTTCCCGGTAACTTGAACATCCCAATTACTGCTATCAGCAGAATATGTATCTGTAGGATCTACTTGAATTGTGAACTGGTTTGAGTCTCCAGTAAATTCAAAGAATCCAGTAGATGAATCTGCAAATATATCCCCAAGAAATTTGTTAGAATCTCCTAAGAAATTAAGATCTAAAGTCATTGATAAGCCATCCAAATCAAAAGGTTGTAAACTACCTGCTGATGAATTTAGGCCTCCCAACAAATTTCCAGATCCTAGCTGTTCCACATCTATTGAGCTTGATGCTCCAGATTGGTCAATATAGATTTCATTATCATCAGCGTATGCTGAATTTGTTATACCTATAATTAATAATGAAAACATAATAATTTTTTTATTCATGTTTCCAATAACTCCTTTCATATCCAAGAGATATGATTTCTAATAATGCAACTTCAATCGCTTTTTGTAAAGCTATTGTCGTTGGTTCATTCTCTGCATTGCCTATCTCAACCTCTACATTCTCTGTTCCAGACTCAAAAAATCTAAACAGATCATCAGACATTCCATAGGAATACAGAGTCTTTGAAGATAAAACCTCAGCCAAGATTTCTCCGGTTGAAGTGCTTATCATTCTTAGACTTATAGTAACTTGATCCTGGCGATAGCTTATGGTCTTAGATATTCCAAATATCCGTGCACCTGCTCCACCTGATAAAATGTTAGTGTCATAGGAGATTACAGCTCCATCAAATAAGACACCAGCAAACAGCAAAGGCATAAGCTGTTTTTTATTCTCTTCTTCATTTATAAGTTGATCTCTAGTAGATCTTATTAGTTGTCTTTCTTTTGTAAGGTTATCTAGTCCCATTCTATCTACTACAATAAAGAAGTTACCATCAGCAGTATGTTTTAGAACATGAACTAACAAGCTATTTGGAGACTGAGTTACTGCTGTTGAGAACATAGCAAAACTAGAGTTGGATTTTCTTTGCCCGGATAGATCTGTAAATGCAGTTGGATAAACTGCAACAATAGGTCTGATCTTTGGTTGATCTACAAATCTTAATTCTTCTGTATAGATTTTCTGGAGCTTGGGTCCGTTGAGCTTTTTGCTTTTAAATCTTTCCTCATAAGTATCATCCAGAACATTGAACATACTACAGCCGGGCAACAATGCCAGAACTAATAGGATCTTAAAATGTGAATGAACCAATGGGCAAAGTAATTTCTGTAATTGTTCCATCTTGATCAGTTATTTTTAAGGTTATAAATAGTCCATCATCAGAGATGCTATATTCAATAGTATTGCCCATCAGCTCTATAATCCCAGAGGTTGATGGATCTTCTCCAAATAGGTTGTCAACTAATTGTCTTGATAACTGAGCAAAGATTCTGGACTCTAGGTTTCTACTAAACCTAGCTAAGGTTGTATTTTCTTTGTCTCTTTTTATTTGTTCTTGCAGAGCTTTTATCTCTGCTTTGATGTCAGCCTTTCTATTGAACTCTTGATTCTCAATAGTTAGATAATGGGATGAGGTGCCAACACCAGAAAATGATGGACTCTTAAACTTATGAACTATCTCATCAGCTCTTAGGTTCTGAGCAAGAATGCCTATAAATAATATGGCACCAATGACAACAATAACCTTAAGGATATTGTCTTTACTTTTCTGGATCTCTTCTTTTTGTTTCTTTGTAAGCTTTTTCTTTGGCATTTTCTAACTCCCTTATGCTTATAAAAGTGTTCAACTTTTGTTGCAATCTGATAAGGTCGTTATCTAACACTCTGATTCTATCTATCAATCCTATCAAAATTGTGTTGGTTTCAGCAAGTCTAACTTTAATATTCTGAGTTATGAACTTCCAGATAAACCATACAACCCAAAGCAATCCAATGACTGCAATGATAGGAAAACCATATTGACTTATAGCATTTGTGAGATCATCCATATTACTCCTTTGATTATGTAATACCAGCTAATCAAACAAAGTATAGTCAACCCAATCCAAACAGCTACTTTTTCCCAATCATATCTGCTCTTTAACCACCTTGGACTATTTCTTTGAAAGAACTCATTGAAGTCATCAACCTCAACAAATCTATCTTTACTACCCCAATCAACTTTCTTTGTTTCTTCTTTGGCCTGTTTGAATATTTCTTTAATCTCTTCTCGCATCATTCTTACCATCTGCTCTTGCTATTCTTTCAAGATCCGGTTTGATGCCAAGGACTGAGCATATAGTATTGTCAACTCTAATGATGTCATGGTTCATTGTTTTAACTCTATTATCTAAAGCTTTTACAATTCCCTCAATCCCAGCAACTTGTCCGGTAACACTTTCCAAAATATATTTTAAAGTCAAGAAGATGAAAAACCCACTTATGATAGCCATAGCTATTGGAAATCCAACTTCTCCAATAAGATCTAAGATCTGTTGCATTATTTATCTTCGCCCTTGAAACTTTTACTTGCTCCACTTGTTCCGGCATATAAACCAAACCAAGCTGCTCCAGCTCCAACAACTACTGAGATCAATCCAGACTGTTCAAAGTTTGGTGCCTCAAGATCCATAAACCACATTACAGTTGAATATAAAAGCACTATATAAACACTTAAAAACAGCCTTGGAAATATTCTCCATGAGTCAACTGCTTGAGCTAAGTGAATCCATTTTTGATGTGGATTTACATTCTTAGTATCTTCTAATTCTCTAATTTTATCTTTCAATTCAGAGATCTCTTGAATCATTGCCATGAATTTATTGAGATCCATCTCAACTTCATTCCTATCCATATCTCCTCCAAATCTTCCACTATTATCCATACTATCCTCCTATAATATAATCAGTATAATTTTTTAAGCCTTGTAATTCAGATGCAGTATCTTCATGGTGGCTTTTTACCCATGTTACCAAATCAGCCGGGATTGATAAACTTGCATAAGCTGTAAAATCAGATCTATCAGAATACTCACTCTCAGCAATAAGGTTGTCTGATGCATCATATTTTTGCCTAGATCTTGGAATGACTTTATCAACAGAATCTCTACTGTATCCAAGAGATAATTCAAAAGATGCAGATTTTCCATCTGATCTGGTTGCATCAACTTTATACATAATCTGATTTATAACTTGTTGTCCTTTATATTCAACAACACTATGAGTCAAGATTGTGTATGTAAATGAATAAGTCATTAGACAAGTTCTCCTGCATTTTGGAAACCACCACCGGCACTACCACCACCTCCACCACCAGAATAGACTGGAGTATAAGTCCCGGCTGTTGTTACTGAGAATGTAATAGCTGTTCCACCAATCTCAACAGTTGCAGATCTTGTTGTCCCGGCTGTTGAGGATGCAGTCAGTCTAATCTCAAAAGTTTGGTTGGCTGATATTGTTCCAGGGGATGCTGTAAAGGATCCACTATTTACACTCACTAGAGCTGTTGAGTTACCAGATAGATTTACAGTTTTGGTGCCAGTAAAACCAGTAACAGTTACAGTCCCAGAGTCTTGAGTTGAACCAGCAGTAGCACCAGTTACAGCAGAAATACTTGTTGGATTAAATGTAACAGTCTCAGCTCCAAACTTTACAACTCTGGCTTTTGCTAAACAAGTTGTCTGAGTATCATTTGAATCTCCGTTTATATGTAAAGAGAGAGTTGTAGATCCAGTATGGAAAAAGGCAAACTCTAAATGCATTACTGGGAGATCATTATTATCTCCAAACTGATCTCCAGCATCATAATATTGATTCCCCTCTTTTATACCTATGCCCCAATACTTGGTATAAACAGTTGAGAATCCAGATTTAATATCAATATGCAAAGATGCTCCTCTTATGTCATCAGACTGAGCATCTGTTATTTGTATTGAGCAAGTCCCCATATAGAACCCAGGTCCAGTTCCAATATCTCCAAGACTTACTTGAGTCATAGAAGAATTAAAAGTAACAGTTTGACCAGTAGAACTTGTTCCGGTTGTAGGTAAAAACAATTCATCAAGTTTTAGTAATGAAGTATTTATTGTCCCGGCATCCAAAGATCCAGCATTTATACTTTGAGATCCAGCCGCTAAATTCTGAATAACACTAGCTACATTGGTTTGAGTTCCAGTAATAGCTCCAGTAATGTCAGCTTTGGCTACAGAGTTTACATTTTCTGTATCATCAGAAGTTCCCTCACTTGTAATAATATCTGCATCTCCAACTACAGTATTATTATTCCTTTTAAGATTTACTCCGGCTCTAGCTCCTACAGTAGCACTTGCCTCAATCCCAGTTAGCTTGGTATTTTGTGTTGCATCTAAACTAGCAAGATCTGAAAGTCCTACATTAGTTTTAGTAAAAGCTTGAGTGTCAACTACAGAAGATCCTTTCTTAAGTTGCAGAGTTGTATTGCCAGTAAAATCTATAGATAAGCTACTATTCAATAAATCATCATCAGAAATACTGTTCTCATTTGAATCAATTAAGTTTGTTCCAGCCTTAGCTCCAAAAGTTGCATTGGCCTCTATACCAGATAACTTAGTTCCGGATCCAGATTCTAAAGAGTTAAGATCTGATAGACCAACAAAAGCTTTATCAACTGCAACACTATCAATCAAAGTAGTTCCTTTTTTAAGTTGAAAAGTTTGTCCACTCTTTGCAACTACAAGATCTGAATTTCTAATATCTGCATCAGCCAAAACATTATTTGCACTATCTTTAATATTTGTTCCAGCCTTTGCCCCTAAAGTAGCTCCAGCCTCAATACCAGAAAGCTTTGTTCCAGTTCCAGACTCAAGAGAATCCAGATCTGAAAGACCTACATTTCCCTTATCAAATGCTTGGGAATCAATTACTGTAGATCCTTTTTTGATTCGGAAAGTTGTATTCCCGGTAAAGTCTATAGCTAGATCTTCATTTCTAAAATCCACATCATCAAGAACTGTATTACCGGAATCCTTAAGGTTGACTCCAGCCTTGGCTCCAACTGTTGCATTGTCCTCTATTCCAGTAAGCTTTGTATTTGCAGTATTATCAAGATCTCCAAGATTATTCAGACCAACATCTCCACCATTAAAAGCTCCAAAGATCCCAGATACAGATCCAACAAATGCAGAATGATTACCTAAATGATTAACAGCTCTAACCCAAAAGAAATAAGTTGTCCCGGCAACAAGACCATCTTGTATGCCTTGTCTCAGTCTCATTCTTTTACCTGGTTCTCCCGTTAATGTTTCAACAAGATCTGTATCATCAGTAGGAGTAGAGTTAGAAGTTTTTCTATAAACCTTGATAGCTCTAAGATTTGTATCAGCCGGGTTTATCCAACTGATCATAATTCCTAGCTTAAGAGTTGTAGTTGCACTCAGACTTGTTGGAGATGCTGGATTACCAGTTACACTTACTGCAACATTAACAACAGAAGTGAAATCAGAAAAGACTCCATCTCCTGTAAAATGTCTAGCCTTTATATTGTAAGTTTTGCCATCAGTAACATTCCCTATAGTAGCTCTAGTCAAACCTTTCATTACCGGGATAGCAGAAAAATCTGAATCAGTAGAAATCTTATAAGCTAATTCTGTTCCAGCAATATTGTCATTTTGTGCGTTTGTCCATGCACCAATTATGTTGATCTTTTGAGCTGGACCATCAGTCAATGCTTGAACTGTTCCAGATAAACTTGTTGGAGCTGATATAGATCTATCATCTTCATCTCCACCATCATCATCTGATATTGGGGTTGAGTATTCATTGAATGTAAAGCTTGTAACTGATGGAGCTGATTCTCTAAGAACTAGATCTGTTGTCATAAATACAGAATCCTCTTGAACATTCGGATTAAGATTTACTGATTGAACTTCAAAAACTTTATTAGTGTAACCAAGCCTAGAGTTTGTAAGATAAACCCAATCTCCCGGTTGCACTTTCATAAAAGCTAAAGTGGTTGTTATGTTTACAGATATGACTTGTCTGGATTCTCTTAGAAAGATCCTTTGTAATCTTTGAGCCTCTAGGTTAGTTGTAGTAAATGGCAACTGTAGTTCTAATATAGATTTATAATTATTTGAAGATTCTCCAGTTGGAGTATCATCAGATAAAAATGTTGAGTCCTCTTCTACAGGACAATCTCCGGGTTGATACCTATTTGCTGAATCAACAAATACAGATTTTACTGCATTAGGCATAGACTCATTGCCACCAGTTGAGAATACTGGTGGACCTAAAAGATCATCATCAGTTATTGTCAAACTTGGAGTCTGAGCAGCGGCAACAAAAACATTGAACTTGCCATCAACATAGCTCAACTTCCCTCCACATGAAGTCAACAACATTCTGATCACATCATTTGGATTTGCTCCCATATCTGTAAAACCATTGCAAGTATATCTAGTTGCAGTTCCTCCCAGATTGTTTATTGATACTGTTTGATCGCAAGTGTTGGCCGCACTACTGAAACCACCCCCATTTGTTGTATCATTTATTTCCTCTGTTTCTGCTTTTAGTCCATAGGTTGTATCAGTTAGATAGTCTCTTAAAACAAGTGCTGGGTTGCTTGAGAAAGCTGTAGAGCTATCCCTTGGATCAAAGATAGGCTTACCCTTAACAACAAAACTAAAGTTAGGGAAAGAGCCAAATTTTTCATTGTCATAAATACATTCAATGTAAACATAAGCAATATCTTTACCAACATCATTTGAAGTCATGCCGGGCATTGCACTAACAACTGTAGAATTTGCTGATGTTTGAGATCCATCAACAAATTTGAATTGACATAGACTACCACTTGTCAATGCATTGTCATTATCAGTATTTATATACTTGCTATTTGTTACCCTTAGAAATTGTCCAGATGCAGTAGTTGTTAAAGTTGTATCTCCAATAGATACACTTTCAAGAGATGTAAGTTGATGCCCGGCTAAAGCTATGATCATGTGGAGTTTGTTATTATCAGTTCCAGATGTCCGAATATTTGTTATGACACCTCCAACCCGGCACTCTCCATAAACAATTTGTCTTGGAGCAATAGCAGATCTATTAGCAAACTTAGTGCCATAGTTTCCAGATGCACCATCTGTTCCTTTTGAGAAAACACCTTGTAAAGCAGATCCTATAAATGCCAGAAAAACTTGAGTCTTGAAAGCTTCTACTCCAATCCATCCAAATACCTTATATGGCATATATAAGATAGCGGCAACAAATAAGGCGGCCTTAACAGCTCTTTTAATATGCTTAGCCATTTACTCTCCAAGCCTTTACAATCTTGCAACTGTTTTTAAGAGAAAGACCATCTGATCCGGGACCTAGAATATTATAACCATCACAAATACCAGCCAACTCTGTATCTTCTTTAAAACAAACAAGATCTCCTTTTTGTAAATAATTGAATTTACTTTTTGGTATTTCAATCATTCCTTTTTCAGTTACTCTTTTGTGAATAGCATTAGATAGAGTTTTGCCATAATCTTTGATAGAGATCATTGCATCTTTTTCAGAACTCCATGACTTTAGATCTTTGGCACCTTTGAGAACATCAGTTCCAGAAATAGCTTTAAGGTAAGTATTGACAAACTTTATGCAGTCCCACTTACCCCATTCAAACTTATCATCTTTGTGTTTTAACAAAAACTCAAAGTGCTTTTCTTCCCAATTAATTTTCTTTTTCATCTCATCATTATGAATCTGTTATCTCCAGTAGATCCAGAGTTACCACCTCCACCTCCACCACCAGATGATGATGTTCTACCCCAAAGGATCTCTTTGTCTTGTATTGATTTAACAAATCTAAAAAATCCATCTGTTGAAGATCCAGATAAAAACTTTTGAGATTCATTTGTATATCTGAAATTACTTGGTCTATTCATATCAGCTAATCTGTTTTCACATTGAACATCTATTGTTGGATTTGTTGGATCATCATTAATTGTAAGATTAGTAATTCTTCCTTTAAAAATAATGAATGTCCCGGCTACCTTATCTTTATTTTGTGCATCCATATAACCCATTCTGAGTTCTACTTTTCTATTCTGGTATTTTTCTGTTGTAGCTATATTCATTACTTTTTCTGTAATATAGCTAAGCTGTATATTAATGCCATCTGATTTAAGATCTCTGGATTCTGTATAAGTAGAAATAGAAATTAGATCTCCAGATCCAATATAACTTTCATTGGCATTACTGTTCCCGGTTGGTAGATCTATATCTTCATAACCAGACCAGAGCCTTATAGTATCTGAATCAAATATAGCCTTTAAAGAAAAGAAAATCCCGGACTGATGTTGCTCAGCTAATCTTTGTAGAACTTTTGGATCAAGTTGTCTTGTTGCCATTAGACCACCTCAATAGCAGTTATACTGATCCCGTATCTTGAAACATGATCTGCATTCCATTCAACCACCGGGGATCCTAATCTAAATAAACCTTTTGGATTAATGAACTTGACATCTCTAGCATCAGCTAAACTTACTCTTAAAGCCGGGTTGATCTTGACTGAATAATGATTTTTATCAGATCCACCATTATCAGTTTCCGTAGCATCCTCAGTAACCATTACATATTGAATAGGATCTAAAACAACATTTGCATTTGAGATCTCAGAAGATCTTATTGCAAGATAATCTCCTTTTTTTATTGTCCCACTTGCTGAGTTACCAGATGCTCTTAAGGATAATGCTGTAGATCCTTGAGTGTTTTGTAGAACTGAACAACTAGCAACGGAGCTTTCATCAGTCAAATAAGCAGAGATCTCAATGACTGTTGTTGATACTTTGTTTGTGATTTTAAATGTTCCGTTGTTTTCATTGTTTGTGAAACCAGTAATAGTTACAAAATCTCCATTCACTAAAGATCCAAATATTGCAGAAGTGCAAGTGATTCTTGAATTAGATCTTGTTGCAGATAATGTTACTGATGCAGAATTGATTCTTTTCTCAGTCTTAAGATCTGAGGATCCACTAAAAGTCCCTTGATTAACTAATGCATCTGGATCAGCAAACTCAAAAACATTTTGTGGACCATTACATTCCAACAGAAATGATTGCCATTCTCTTGCCTGGGTTCTGTTCATTGGTGGTAATGCACCAGAGAAACTCCAGTAAGAACCACCAAAGTCCTGGGTATAGTCTTTCCCGGTAAATATACTTGCACCAGATCCAACTACTTTGATCAACTGAAAATTTGAGCTAACAAAGTTAGGGGATGATGGCATTGTTACTTTTCTTCTACTCATCCTACTAAACTCCTTTTAAATGTTCCTCCACGGAGAGCCGCCTCAGCAACAGCACTTTTACTGGCTTCTGTAATTTGTGGCATAAGTCCCATGACTTCTGCTCTTACAGTTTGTTGAACTCCGGTTGCAAAGTTTAAACTCTGATTTATTACTATTGGAGCTGAACCAACATTGTTAGTATTCATGTTATTCAGCAAGTTACCACTCATATCCGGGACAAATAATTCTGGACCTCTTTCTCCAACTAACCTTGGTCTCCCTCTTTGCATTCTTCCACCACCAGCATCTCCAGAGCCAAACACATTTCCTATATCAATCTCTGGCAAAGCATCATCTCCAGAAAGTTTGAATATAGAATTAACTATCTTGTTTACAATAGCCATCTGAATAAATATAGAAATTATTTGACTGACAATATTTTTTGCAAAAGATTTGAAACTTTCTAATGCATCTTGCCCAGTTAATAAAGCATCAACAAATTGATTTGTGAATTGATTGGTTGCAGATACTACAGCTTGGAGCATTTCTCCAGAGAACAACTCTGATGCAGTTTTAGTTTGCTCTCTTAATGCCTCAACTCCAGCTATGGAGTGATCAATAAATTCATCAAGATCTTTAAATGCATCTGGATATTTTTCTTTAATATCATCAAAGAATCCTTTCATTTGCTCTCTATTATTTAGGATCTCATCAGTAAAGTTTTCAAATGTTATTTCTGGATTCTTGGATGCTTCTGCAATATCAAATAGAGCTCCAGCCATATTGCCAAGAACATGAGCAGACTGTTCCCCATCATCAATAATTTCTTGCAGTAGATTTCTAAAGTGTTGCAAATGATTTAGATCATCTCTCATTGATGCCGGGAGAAACCCACCATCAATCATTTGGTTCATAAATGCTAAAGTTTTTGTTTGGTTCGCTGGATCTACTAGAAACTTAAGTTCTTGAAATGGATCTCCAGCTCCTAATCCTAAAGATGTATCTCCAGTAATACCACCAGCCACACCTTTTCTGAATTGTGATATTGCCTCTTGAACATTACCTATTGGCAATATATTCTCAGAGAAGTTCTGCATATCCAGAGCATTATCAAAACCTAAGAACTGAGCAAATAGATCTTCCCCGGTTATTGCATTTAAGGTGCCCTCTCTTAAAACTCTTGCAAAAACTTTTGGAATCTGAGCACCATTTGCCTCAACCATCTTAAGAACAATCTTTGCTTTACCTCCAGCAAAACCTAATGACTCAGCTATTTCTTCTGGACTAAACTGGCTATTAAAATCATTTATAAAAGTCTGACTTAATGAATCAGACATATCTAGGAATTGACCGGTTACATTAGAAAAGTAAAAAGGATCTACATCAAAAGGATTTACTTCCATGAACCTTTGATTTGGACCTGGAGCTTTGTTTATTTCTTGTATAAATTGTTGATCATTAAAAACCTTTCTCATGTCCTTAAGGCTTTCATTAAACCTCATGGTTCTTTTTGTTAGATCAAATCCAAAGAGTCTGTTTAACTTATCTTCTAGCTTTTCAGATCCCTTTGTTAGTGCCTGCATTGTAGTAACCATTTCCATTTCTGATTTGGTAAATAGTTGCTGAGCACTTAATGTCTTTGTTAATAATTGTCCAAGTCTTTCATTGTTTGCAATCTCTTCTCTTAGCTGAGCATTTTTATCTTTCTTTAAACTGGTTGATTCATCATCAGTATCATTTAGCATTTTGTTTACTACTGCTAAAGTTCCTCCCATAAGGGCACCTAGTCCAACCAGAGCCAATCCTCTTGTTCTAAGGACTAAGAGTAAGGCTTCTGCTTTTACTTGTTGTCTAGCAAGTTTGTGGAGTTTTACAAACAGATCTGTTAAAGCAATAAATCCATTTAAGATCATAGCTCCAGTCATACCAATAAAGATTGCCTTAAGGACATCCATATTATTGATCAAGAGCCTAGTTGTATCTGCTAAGAACTGAAATGCCCCGGCTAAAACCTTACCAATAGTCTCAGCACCTTTCTGAGACTCATTAAAGAAATCAGTCATGTCTCTGGCAAGATCTATTAGTATTGGTCTAATCTCTTCTCCTATTGCCGCCTTAAATACATCCAGAGCATCTTGTAAGTTTGATATTGCACCAGTTAAAGTATTTGCTCTTTCCTCAATAGCAGTTGGGAAATTTGCTTTAGATATTCCTCTGATATATTCGGCAATGGCCTCTCCGTTTCTATCAACCTCTTGAGTAACTCCATTGAATGTTGCCTTGAACTTATCGCCCTCAACTTTCATAACAACATTGAACTGTTTGAGCATTTCCATTTCCCCGGTCATTGCTCTGAATACTGCTTGAGCAAGAACAGAAATGTCTTTATCAAAAGCTGCGGCTAAGTTACCAAAATCTTTTAGGGCATCTGTAGTTGGAGTAATTCCAGCTTGTAGTAAAGTTATAAAACCTTGAGTAACTCCAGCAAGTTGGAATGTGGTTGTTGCTGTAAAGTCTTGAATTATTTTGAATGATAGATCTGCCGCCTCAACAGATCCAGTAAGAGCTTTTAGAGTAGCTCTGAGATCTTCAAAAGTCCTAGTGGTTGTTATTATGGAGCTAATGGCCTGGGTTGCACCTATTGCCGCTAAGGCTGTTGCAACTTGTCGCAAAGATATTCTTAGTCCCTTGCTGGACTTCTCAGCACCTTGAAGTTGGCTTTTTACACCATTCAGATCTTTCCTAAGCTGAGAGGTTTCAGCTCTCAGTTCTAGGACTAATTTATCTACTACTGTTCCTTGCATCAGTCTGGATATAACTCCCTTAATTCATCAAATTCATCTCTTGTAAGAGGTTGGGGTTTCCCATCTCCATTAAATTCAGAAAATCCTTTGATGGCATTCTGGACTTCTATCCACGAACTTTGCCAGAAACTTTCTGGGTGCCATCCAATCATCCCACAACAGATCTCAAATAATCTGGCTATGGGAAGCTCATCATCTCCGGTTAGTCTGTTTCCGGCTTTTTTGAGCTTTCTTCTCCTGCATCAGCATTTAAGGTTTTAGATAAAATAGAACTAATAGCTACAGTAGATCTTACTATTCCAGCATCTTCTACTATAGACATTACATCTTTTACGGATACATCATTACCTCCACCTCTCAGAGCTGGATGTAAGATGTTAATGATTTGAGTTACACCAACATCTCCCTCAGCCATCTGAGTTGCTGTTTTCAGCAAAGATGTTCCAAGGGTTGTTTCAATGCCCATGATTGATTCCATAGTTAGTCTCGCCTTATAGGTTTGACCAGCTAGTTCTACTTCAATCTGACCTTTTAACGGATTTGCCATCTGACTTTTCTCCTTTATCACTTGCCATTGCAAGTTTTAATCTTAATACATCATCCATTTCATTATGGATAATTTCTTCTATTTTGTGCTCTACTCCATTTATGGATATTGCATCTTTTATTCCTTTTACAAAAGGCATAAGTAATTTTCCCTCAGAGCTCTCATATTGAGCTAGAAGTTCCTTTCCTTGGATCTTTAATTTAATATTCTCCCAAGCCATTACTTACCCCTTATGCAGCGGAAAATGCGATATTACCACTTGACTCCATTGAAACAGAATAAGTAACCTCTCCATTAAACTCTCCAGCATATTCTAAAGATGTCAATGCAAAAGCTCCTTGGTAAGTTCCAAAGTCTGGGATAAACACTTGATAGTTTACATGGGATCCAGAGGCCCAAGCATTCTTCAAAGTAGTTTCAGTTGCATCATCAGTAAAAACTCCACTACCGGAAATTGAAACTGAATTGACACCTGCACCTGCTAGAAGAGTTCTTTTATTACTACTATCTTTGTTGGTAACATCTACAGTCTCATCATTCAATGAGATTGATGTAGATCTTAATCCAGCAACAGTAGTAAAACTTTCTGGGGATCCTCCATTACCAATTTTTAAAACTAATAATGCTCCTTTTTGTGCCGCCATACTATTCTCCTAATAATTTTAGCTAGTATCTAATATTATTGCCCGGAATCGCATGACTCCATGTCTAGTAGTTCCGTCTGGATCTCGCATGATGTTTGAGAAATCAAACCTCATATTAATGAGATTGAATCCACTAACATTCAGATTACTATCATGCAGTAAATTATGGATTCTGTCCATAATTTGTTTGCATTCTTTGGACCCTTTATATTGAGACCAAATGTCTAACTCTATTACTTGCTCAGATCCTATCTCAGTTTTTGTAGAGTAATCATTACCTCTTGCCTCTCCTATTGTTACAAAAGGATAGCTGGTTCCATGTGGAACATCATCAACAATAACTGCTGATAGAGTATTTGTTAAAGTATTATCATTGTTCAAAGCTGTATAAATTGCAGTCTGTAATTCAAAAGATCCAACACTCATTTTCTAAGCACCCCCTCTCTTTGGAATATTTCTTTTACCTTTGTTTTATTTCTTTCTAAGGATGGTTGCATGAAAGGTCTTTTACCTCCTGGATTTGCATTTAGCATTCTTCTTGTCCCAAACTCCAAATGCTTTGAGTAAGGTGCCGCACTTATTATCTGACCTATTACAGTCTCTCCTTGAACAATAACATTGGTTGAGATCTGAGATACTAGAAAACCAGTATCAGTAGCCGGGTAGTCTCCCGGTCTTGATGCTACATGAGTTCTTTTAGGATTGCTTTTGTTATAAGTTCTACCAGATCCACCACTCATCAAACCAAGAATTACAGTATCTCTAACAGTCATAACTGACATCTGCATTGCTCTTTTGGTTTTGTTGACTTTACCAGAGATCCTTTTTTTTAAGATCTCATCAATCTTCTTACTAAAGTTTTCTGGATTTGCTTTGAATGTAGCCATTAATCAGCAGTCCCCTCTTCGCACATTAGCTCTAAGAATCTATCTCTCTCATTTATATTCTTTATGCCTTTGATTGTGAAAGATCTATTGTCATATAAGATCTTATAGTTTGTAGCCATATCTCTTCTAAATCTAATATAGATCTTATGAGTTACTTTCTCTTGGACTTGTCCTTGTCTATAAGTCTCTAAAGCATTCTGAGGTCTTATGTCTGCAAATAGATTAGCTATAGTCCCAAAGGATTCTGTATAACCACCAGCACCATCTGAGGTTCTTGTTGGACTTTGTAGCTGAACTTTATATCTAAGGTTGGCTATATTGAACTGAGTCTTTGGCATTATCCAATAGATAGAAGATTGCTAGATCCAAAACCACCATGAATAACATAAGGACTATATAATCCTTTGACCATTGGTGGAAATGTTCTGGCATTCAAATAATCTCCCATATCTCCTCTTTGCTCATACATGAAAGCTATGTGTTGCAACATACCTACTTTTAAAGGTTCTGGTATTTGGCTGATTGATGAATATCCAGCAACATACTCAATCTCAATAGCATTAGCTACTCTTAGAGCAGTTGGAAAAGTTTCTCCATTTCTTAAAACTATTCTTCCGGGTTCTCTCGCATTATCTAAATAGTATTTGCTAGATGCAAAAGTTGTTGACTCATCTGCATCATTAAAAGTTTTGATATGTGTTACAGATATAATTGGACTTTTTGATAAGACTATATAATTTTTGTAATAGTTAAGATCTGGACCCTCAGTCAATCCCTCAGTCAAAGGAACTTCATCTGCTATAGAATCTATAAATTGTCTGTAAGTTGTTTGAACTAGAGATCTATTTATGTGCTCCTCACACCATCTCCGTGCTGTTTCTATTAAAGGTCTTAAAGTCCTTTCATCTGTATTGTCCTCAACTCTAAGATAATCTTTTACTTCTTGAAGTGATAAAGGTTCTTGAGTTGGCTCTGTTATAACTTGTATGCCACTCATATAATACTCCCAATGATTTGGGATCCAATGATGAGAATGTAAAGTCCCCAGATCATTTGCTCTAATCTAATAAATCTTTTAGATCCGGATTCTAGTCTATTATCAATACTCTCATATCTAAGTGCACAAATCTCCTCATGTTGCTCAAGAGTCTTTGTCTTTTTTGTTGCCATCAATACCTATCCCAAGTTTATTTAATAATTGATCTGCATAAGTTTTAAATAGGTAATTGTTTTCAGCCATTTGATCTTCAAGATTACTCCTTACAAGTTCTTTTCTACATAGTAGATTGAATATATTGAGTTGATCTGGATCCATGTCTTTAGCCGGGAAAGAATGATCTTTACCATCTTTATCTTTCCAAGTGAATTTCCTATCATCTACTTCTTTTGCCATAGCTAACCTCTGTTATTGCTAAATAGTATCATTAATGTATCTACAACTCCATATTGTTAAGCTGTATTTTACTCCCTCAGTAAGTGGCAAACACTCATGTCCATGGGTTACTTGTCCGGGGAACAAGATCATCTTACCTACTGGTATATCTGCATTTGATATATTTTGCCTTGGATAGACTAGCTCAGCACCTTTATAGCTATCATTAAGCTTTACAGATCCGGTAACTAAACTTGCATCATGGTGGAGATTTAATTTGGTTTGAGTATCCATTGCATACCTCATAACAAATCCATCCCGGAGACCATACATTTGAAGAGGTTGCCAATAATGTTCAACAACCGGGACAATATATTCATTCCAAGATCTTTCTAGTTCTTCCCAAAGTCCAAGCTCTTTCATTCGGATTTCTTGAGCCGGGAACTTGTCATATTCTAAAGATCCCCAACCACCATGCTTATCTGATAAAGCAATTAGATCTTCACATTGAGCTTGAGTCATAAAATCTACCAGGAGCATATCTGGAGTTAAGATCTCAAACTTCCCATGATTTGGAATAAAGTAAGAAGTATTAGCCGGGAATAACTCAGCATATAAACTATCAAATTTTTGTTTGGCCTCATCCCCACCATTACCATGATAAATACATGGACAACAAAGAGTCTTGGGATTGTGGAGCTGACCATTTAGGATCTCAGTATCTTCATCATGGGTTTGAAAAAGATAACATTCATAATCAAGCTTTATATCAAACTTATTTTCTATAAAGATCTTCTGAAAAAATAACTGATCATCTTCTGCATCTTTGACATTGCAGTTCTTCAAGATCTTCTTCATCTCTTTTACAGATCCAATAATATTGCCACTATTCAAATATCTGTATGGAGTATTAGACTGAGGATGTTTATCTGCTAGATCTTCTTGCGGCCAACAATAAAGCTCAGCTCCAAATATAAGTCTGGCTGATAGATCTCTATATCTTTCATAAATAGTATTTATATCATCAGCATAAAAAACATCAAAGCCATCAGTAAATAGAAACAGATCTTCATCTGGTAGATCTTTTAGATAGTCTTTTAAGAGATTTATCTTTTGTCCACCTCCAGGTCCAGACATATCCGTTCCTCTCCATTCCTTGTTTAAGCCAAGGTTTTTTACAGAGATACCAAACTTCCGTGCTGATGTATTTAACTTGTTACACCGGCTCTCATTGTCTCCTACAGTAAGAATATGGATCTCAAAGTTTTTAAACTCTGGACTACTTTCAATATCACTACCAGACCAGCTTTCTCTACCAAGTTGATTACAAGCATCATCCACCAATGCCAAGCATTTAAAACTAGGATCTCTAATTACAGTTGGAACAAAGTCATCAACTGGCATCATGTTTTGTTTGTCCATTAAGTCCAGCAATACTTTGGCTGCAACTGGAGTTAAACAATATGCAGTCAAATTATATGGAAAGCATGGCACTTCTAGGCTTGGTCTGGATTTGAATCTATTGAGATCTTTATGTAGTGATTCTGGGCAACCACCAACTTTATCTGGCTCATTCTCATTTCTTTGCAAATAAAGAAAATCACAATACTCAGATCTCATTACTTCTTCATAAAAACTTTCATCCCATTTATCATTAATGACTGCATCATCTTCCATGATCATCATTGGATATTTTTGTTTTGCTACTTCTTTCCAAGCTTTGGCATGAGATAAAAAAGTAGCAACTTCATTCTGCAATAGAGATCTTCCATTGAATGGATTTTTCCATCCCGGCTTTGCTCTACAATCTCTAAAGATCTTTTGAGATCCATCTATAGCTTGTAGCCATTGATAGTCTTGCAGATTGTTTTTTTGAAAGTTTCTTTTTCTATCTGTTCTTTTGTGTAGTGATATAACTAGCTTTTTCATTTAATAGCATAGACATCAAACTTCTCCAGATAAGTTGTATAGCCTTGCTCCTTGAGTAGGTTAGATAAATAAATATCATCAATATGAGAATGCTCAATTCTTAGAAAGTCTGGCTTTATCTCCCAATCATAACTTTCTAATATATTTAATTCATGTCCCTCTGTATCAATCTTTAAATAATTTATATGTTCAAAATTATGTTTGGCTATCAGACTATTTAGAGTCATGCAATCAACCTCTGTATGCTGATCTATATATTGATGATTCTCTGGGAAATCAAACATCCTTTCTCCCCTATGATGTTGAGCTGTAATGCAAGAGATACCTCTTACCCACTCTGGACCATCTTGCTTAGATACAGTAAAAGCAGTTCTTCCATTGTAATCAGAGATGGCTACCTCTTCTAAAAATACATTCTCTGGATGTAGAGATTGAGCTACCTTTTCACTCATGCTTTTGAAATATGGTGGAGATGGTTCACACATAACACCAACCCAATCTCCATTGTTTGCTAGATCCAAACAAGTATCAAAATCACTTGTCCCAATCTCTATAAAAGTTTTTATCATTTCCATTTAGGACCCTCCACCCAAGCTACTAGACTTTTCCTTGTCCCTTTTGTTACTGGCATAACCTTATGAAGTATAGGAGATGGAAAGACCAAGATACTTCCTTTCTGTTTTATTGCTTTGGGATCTGGTTGTTCATACTGAGGATCTAACAAAAACTCTCCACCCTCATATTCTTTTGGATCTGAAAGCTGTATTGTAATACTTAGCTTTCTATCCCACTCTGAATTGTTTCCCCAGAAAGTATCAAAATGCCAATCATAATGACCATTCTTTTCTGCATGATATTTTGTATATTGAATGTCAAAGATCTTTGACACATTCACTCCAAAAGCATTTCTGTTGGATTGATCTACATATTCCCATAATAGATCTGTTATGAATTTAGAATTAGTGTCTGTAGGATTGATCCATCTTACTTCTGAGGATCTAACCTTTTTGTTCTTTACTGATTCACTATCTTGACCAGTAACGGCCTCCATTGGATCATAGTATTCACATTCTTGAATTATTTTATCAACTACACCGGGATCAAGTATTTGACTCCAAAGTTGCCATATAGATTTCATAAGCACTCCTCTGAGTTTTCTAAAGTATATCTCCTATTTGTTGTAAAAGATATTATGTGAACATGATCCAAGAACTAAACCCGGCATTGTTATTGCCACTTAAAGAGAAATACCTTGATACTGGAGCTCCACCAATACTTACATTTTCATATTTATAAACAACTCTGCTGAAAGATGTATAAACACTTGATGCACTTGTTCTGTTAAAAGAACCAGATATTCCAACACTTGTATAATCAATAGGTTGCGTGGCTTCACCATCCATTTTGAATTTTAATGATGTCCAGTCTGTATCTGTTGTTTGAGCTCCAGCTCCCTCAAAACATAAATAGACATCTTGTTGCTGAGCAAATCCACTAAGGAAAGTATCTACTAATATTGCACTTATCCATTTATTGGCATCAAATCCACTATTGAAATGACTGAAAGGTTTTGCTGCTGTAGTGTAATTATTATCTCCATCCCAAAGAGCTCCAGACTGAGAAGTTGTTCCATTACTAGTTGCCGCCTGCATTCCTCCAACTGTTGCCCAACCAGACAATGAATGGGTTACAGCACTTTTACCAGTTCCAGTTGTATAAGATCTAATTGCATTTTCCATAATCACTCTTACAGATGATCTAAAATCAGAATATCTTCTTGTAGATCCGGCTGGTTGTTGAGCTCTTAATGTTGAAGAATCATTAGCTAATGGAGATCTATCAGCATAAGTATCTTGAGTAACAATATTAACAGAACTACCTCTTCCATTTGTAACCCTTGTATCTTCAAAGACATCTCCTATGCCATCTGCTTGAATGTTGTTTTGTGTTATTTTTGTCATATTAAAGGTCTTACTGTTTTGATTACTCTTGATTCTTTTTGCATTATCTTCATTGCTGTTTGCTCTTTGGTAGATCCATCCTCAGTCGGAACTTCATTTTCATTGACTAAATCTATATCAATATTCTCTTGCTCCTCTGATTGAACCATATTGTCATAGTCAAATACCTCTGGATTTCCCTTTGCAGTAGCGGCTCTAAAAGATAAAGATCCTCCGGGAGTTGACCAAAATACCATTTGAGTTGCACCCAATGATTTCATCAAAGTAGATAAAGGACTCCAAAACTCTGGACCAAAAGAATATCCTTTAGATCCATCTTTTTTACCAACTAATGCATGGCAATAATTATAAGATTTATCTGATGAGTCATAATAGTTTGCACTTATCATATAGATCTCATCATTAAAGAATGCTCCAATAGTATAGAAAGTCTTATTAGAATCTGACATTACATTCCCATCAGAATGAGATGCCATTAATCCAATCCAATGATTTAACTTTTCATCATCTGATATATCAGAATCAGATCCATAGAGTTCATAGTTTTTGTTTTCTATCTTGTCTTTAGAATCATCATATAATCTTTCAAGACTTCCATCTGCTACCAGACTATCAACTTCTGATGAGGATAAATGTTTAGCACTCCAAGACATTAATCATCCTTATTTTCTAGCTTATTAATCCTCTCTTCTAAGTCATCAAATCCATCAAGATCTGCAATACCTTTTGGAGAATGAGAATCTTTTGCCAACTCTTCAATCATTAGCTGTTGCTCTTTGATTGCTTGTATTAATAATGGGACTAGCTTGTCATACCATACAGTCAAATATTTTTCATCTATTGGAGCTTCTGTAACAACCTCTGGCAAGATCTTTTGTATCTCTTGAGCATTTACCCCAACTTGTAATCTATCATTGTCATAGCCTAATTCTTTGGCAACTTCATTTTCTGTAAAGTAATAACCACCAACTTGCATTACCTTAGATATAGCATTTTCAATAATGCCCTCAAAGTCTTTTAATCTTTCATCTGAGTAGTAAGCAGTTACATTATTTGTAGCTCTTATTTCCCCGGCTGTTCCAGATGCACCTGTTCCAACTCCTAAGCTATTAACTTGAGCATTTGAGTTTGTAGAGACTGCACCCGTTGGACCCGTTGGACCCGTTGGACCTGTAGGACCTGTTCCACCACTAGGACCTGGGGGTCCGGTAGGTCCAGTAGGACCTGTTCCTCCGCCTGCTCCTTGTTGCCCTTTTTGTCCTTTACTTCCATTAGATCCGTTTGAACCATTTGATCCATTAGGTCCTGTAGGTCCAGTATTACCTTGAACACCTTGAGGTCCGGTTGGTCCAGTAGGTCCGGTTCCACCTCCGGCTCCTTGTTGTCCTTTCTGACCTTTAGATCCATTTGATCCATTACTACCATTTGGACCTGTAGGTCCAGTAGGACCTGTTGGACCAGTTGCTCCCGTAGGTCCGGTAGGTCCAGTTCCACCTCCAGCACCTTGCTGACCTTTTTGACCTTTAGAACCATTGGAACCATTACTTCCATTAGGTCCAGTTGGACCCGTAGGTCCGGTGCCACCAGTTGCACCAGTCTGACCTTTCTGACCTTTTGAACCGGTTGGTCCAGTTCCACCAGTTGGTCCAGTCCCTCCAGTATTACCAGTCTGACCTTTCTGACCTTTACTTCCATTGCTACCATTTGATCCGGCTGGTCCAGTAGGACCTGTAGATCCCGTAGGACCTGTTCCTCCAGTAGATCCAGTCTGACCTTTTTGTCCCTTAGCACCAGTAGATCCACCGGGACCTGTTGGACCCGTTCCACCCGTATTACCTGTTTGACCTTTTTGTCCCTTAGATCCAGTAGGACCTGTAGGTCCAGTTGGACCTGTTCCTCCGGTTGGACCTGTTCCACCCGTGCTACCGGTTTGACCTTTCTGACCTTTGGATCCGTTAGATCCATTAGATCCAGATGGACCCGTTGGACCTGTAGATCCAACTTCCCCTTTCTGACCTTTACTTCCGTTACTTCCGTTAGATCCAGCAGAACCGGTGGGACCTGTATTTCCGGTTTGTCCTTTTTGACCTTTGGCACCCGTGCTACCAGTAGGACCTGTTCCCCCGGTATCTCCAGTAGATCCTTGAGGTCCAGTAGGTCCGGTGCTACCAGTATTACCCGTTTGACCTTTTTGTCCTTTACTACCATTTGAGCCATTGCTACCAGATGGACCTGTAGGTCCGGTTGAGCCAACCTCTCCCTTTTGACCTTTGGATCCAGTAGAACCAGTTGAGCCGGTATTACCTACTTCTCCCTTTTGCCCCTTAGAACCATTGGATCCATTTGAGCCAGATGGACCTGTAGGTCCTGTAGATCCGGTATTACCAGTTTGTCCCTTTTGTCCTTTATCGCCATCAGAACCAGCACTACCCGTTGATCCTCCAGGTCCAGTAGGACCTGTATTTCCTGTAACTCCAACTTCGCCCTTTTGACCTTTTGAACCCGTAGGACCTGTTCCACCAGTATTACCCGTAGAACCAGTAGGTCCAGTAGGTCCGGTATTACCTACTTCTCCTTTCTGACCTTTTGAGCCAGTAGATCCGGTAGGACCTGTAGGTCCTGTTGGACCTTGTATAGATCCACCAGAAACAAAACTGCTACCATCATAAATATGTAGAGAGTCATCTGTTTGAACTAGGTATGCATCTCCAGAACTTGGGGTAGGACTGCTTGGTAAGGCACCTATATTGGCAACAGATCCTTTAAATGTAATTCCAGTTCCGGTTGATCCGGTAGGACCTGTAGGACCTGTAGGTCCAGTAGCACCTTGATCTCCTTGACCACCAGTAGATCCTACTTCTCCTTTTTGTCCTTTGCTACCTGTTGCTCCACCAGAGCCAGTTGGACCTGTAGGTCCAGTCCCTCCAGTAGATCCTACTTCTCCTTTTTGCCCTTTAGATCCCGTAGGTCCAGTTCCTCCGGTATTACCAGTAGTTCCCTTTTGACCTTTATCTCCAGTTCCACCAGTATTACCAGTATTACCTACTTCGCCTTTTTGTCCTTTGGATCCGGTTGGACCTGTTCCCCCGGTATTACCCGTTGGACCTGTTGAGCCAGTATTTCCTACTTCGCCCTTTTGACCTTTAGATCCATCAGAGCCATCTGTTCCGGCACTACCAGTTGAACCAGTATTTCCAACTTCTCCTTTTTGCCCTTTGTCTCCATCTGATCCGGCACTTCCTGTTGGACCTGTAGGTCCGGTGGGTCCAGTTGATCCCGTGTTACCTTGAGAGCCGGTTACACCAACCTCTCCTTTTTGTCCCTTACTACCAGTTGCACCACCAGATCCGGTAGCTCCAACTTCTCCTTTTTGACCTTTGGAGCCATCATTACCATCATTACCATCAGATCCATTAGATCCATTAGATCCACTAGGTCCGGTTGGACCCGTAGATCCTACCTCCCCTTTTTGTCCCTTATCGCCATCTGAACCATTTGATCCAGCAGATCCAGTAGAGCCTTGAGCTCCTACTTCTCCTTTTTGTCCCTTATCTCCTCCAGCTCCGGCTGGTCCACTTGGACCTGTTCCACCAGTATTCCCGGTAACTCCAACTTCTCCTTTTTGTCCTTTAGCACCATCAGATCCATCATTACCTGCTGAACCAGTTGATCCGGTATTACCAGTAGTTCCTTTCTGACCTTTTTCTCCTTTGCTACCAGTTGGGCCTGTTCCTCCGGTAGATCCTCCAGGTCCAGTTGGACCTGCAACTCCAACCTCTCCCTTTTGTCCTTTGGAACCAGTATCTCCAGTAACCCCAACTTCGCCTTTCTGACCTTTACTACCACCAGCACCGGTAGATCCTTGGGGTCCGGTTACACCTATCTCCCCTTTCTGACCTTTATCTCCATCATTGCCATCTCCACCAGTAGGACCTGTTGGACCTGTATTACCGGTATTACCTTGAGGACCTGTAGAACCTTGAGCTCCTACTTCCCCTTTCTGACCTTTATCCCCATCTGATCCAGCATTACCAGTAGAGCCGGTTGGACCCGTTGGACCTGTAGATCCAGTTACACCAACCTCTCCTTTCTGACCTTTTGAACCATCTGAGCCATTTGTTCCACTTTGACCTTTCTGACCTTTATCTCCAGCACTTCCATCATTCCCGGCTGCTCCAGTATTTCCGGTAACACCAATCTCTCCTTTCTGACCTTTCTGACCAGCAGATCCATCAGATCCAGAAGATCCAGTTGGACCTTGAGTTCCAGTTGGACCCGTGGGTCCGGTAGGACCTGTATTGCCTTGAGATCCTATTTCTCCCTTTTGTCCTTTTGAGCCACCAGATCCAACTTCTCCTTTCTGACCTTTGGCACCTGTATCTCCAGTATCTCCAGTTCTGGCAAATGTAGAAACTATATTCTCGCTATTAGAGAATGAAGTTGCAGATCCAGAAACATAAGATACCGGGACTTTGAAATATCCACTTGCCTCTGTAATAGATCCTCCAATAGTGAAGATAGCAAAATCACTAGCATCAACTCTGTTGGATATTCGGACATGACCTTTGATTGTAGAATCAGAATCATCAATAGTTCTTAGATAAGTTTGAATATCAGATCCATCATCATCAGAATCATCTATAAATAATATTGATGCTGAACTTAAGTTTGCATTATTAAAAGCAAGTTTCCCGGCTGTAGGATCTGCATCTGATGTAGCATTATTGAAAACATAGTTGAAAGTCTGACCACCAAATCCACCAGTCAAACCTTTTTGCCCTTTATCTCCCTTGTCTCCTTGGACACCTTGGGATCCGGTATTACCAACTTCCCCTTTTTGTCCTTTAGATCCCGTATCTCCTGTAGTTCCTTTTTGACCTTTAGATCCAGTAGCACCCGTGTTACCAGTATTCCCGGTAGTTCCTTTTTGACCTTTTTCTCCTTTATCTCCTTGAGCTCCCGTGCTACCGGTTGATCCAGTATTACCTTGAATACCTTGGGAACCAACCTCGCCTTTTTGTCCTTTATCGCCTTGAACACCTTGGGATCCTATTTCTCCTTTCTGACCTTTGGATCCTTGAGATCCAGTAACTCCAACTTCTCCTTTGGATCCTTTATCTCCTATTTCTCCTTTCTGACCTTTATCCCCTTGGATACCTTGAATACCTTGGATACCTTGAGATCCAGTATTACCTATCTCTCCCTTTTGTCCCTTGTCTCCTTGATTACCTTGAATACCTTGAGAGCCAGTAACACCTACCTCTCCCTTTTGACCTTTATCTCCTTGAGATCCAGTAGATCCAGTAGATCCTTTTTCTCCTTTAGATCCTTGAGATCCTTGAGCTCCTACCTCGCCCTTTTGACCTTTGAGCCCGGCTGAGGGTCCTTGCCAAACACCACTACTATCAACAATCTTTGTATTGCCTACATAATATTCTGTAGCTTGTAGGGGATTATCAGCAGTCCATCTATCAGTTGTTTCATTCCAAACAAAAGTAACATTGGTTTGAGTTCCTCTTTCAACTTCTATACCACCATTCTCTGTTGGGTTTGCACCTGTAAAGTCTGAGTTCACAATGACTACATTGTCTGCAACATTTAAAGTAGCAGTATTAACAGAGGTCTGAGTCCCAGATATGGTTAGATTTCCATCTACCTGGACATTGTTGAAAGTTACATTGTCTCCAGTTCCAACACTTTGACCAATGGCAAAGGTTACATCATTCCCGGAGTATGTTGCTGAAACACCAGTCCCAGCTTTTAGACCTAATGTTTCTGATGATAATGTTATAGATATTGAACTAGATCCATCTGATATTCCTAAAGATCCAGATCCAGAAACTTGAGCATCTACATAAGCTTTGATTGATTGTTGAGTTACTAATGAAGTGGCTGAGTTTGATGCCATGTTATCTTCATCTAAAATCTGGGTTGCTGTAGCACCTCCACCAGTAAAGGTTAATTGTCTTACCTTAGCAACCGGGGAACTGGCCTGGGTTGATATTGACCAATGATTGTTGCCATTATCATAAATTAAAAGACCACCCTCATCTGATGCTCCAAGTGTTAAAGAGTTTACTGATTTACTTAATATGGTATTGGGTCCAGCTGCTCCTTGAGTTCCAACAGTAATTATTGATAAATTACTTTCATCTTGAACTGTTATGCTACTTACAATACTCATCTGCTTACATTACCTCTGATGCTGTATGTCCCCTCTAAGAGCCTATCCACCTTACCGGATGCATCAGTTAGCTCTAGGTCATAAACACCATCTCCGGCTGTTAGACTTGCTGTATCAGTAGCAGAAATCAGCAATGTCAAAGTCCCGGCTGAACCTCCGTTGACTATGCCACCATTTGCTGTAGTTAAAGTTTTGACTGTAGTTGAGGAATCAGAATCAAGTCTGAGATCCATTTCTGCTCCGGAATATCCAGAGAGATTTATAACAGATCCGGCACTATCCTTAAGAGTAAGGATCTTTTGAAAGGTTGCCCCTTGTTCTATTATAAAATGATGAAAACCAGCACTCATTAACTTTTCCTATAAAATTAATGGTCTCTACCATTTTATGCATCTGCTTTATTAATCTTAACACCAAGAATCTATCTTGGTTTATTTATTTTAGTGCTTAAGCTTTTTTCTTTGTTGACTTCTTAGCTGTTGATTTCTTAGTAGTCTTTTTCTTAACTGCTGGAGCTTTGCCACCAACATAAGCTTCATTCACATCCGGAGTATCTGGATCATCAGCTATATAATGTCCTTTCTCATTCCTTGCTCTTTCCGGATCTTCATCTGGATTAATCTCTGCTTGTATCTCAGCAGTCTGATCAGCACTATCCATTTTTACTTCCATAGCAAATCCATTCTCTATGAATGTATTCATTAGATCTTCTTGCCAAGTCTCTTTGACTTCAACAACTTCATCCAAACCATAGAGCTTTAGATCACTACCTTGCTCATTAGATGCTCCAGCTTTTGGAACAATCATTTTAAATTTCTTAGCCATATTATTTCCTTAAAAAGTAGGGTAGGAGAATAACTCCTACCCTAAACAGTTTAGCTAGTTGAACTAGCTCCTGCATTTTCGCTATGTCTAGCAAAGCCTTTGATGATCATAGCTGATATAGGGGATCCACTTGAATGTGTTCCACTAAAGTCTGCTACAACTCTCAAATACCTTTTGCCACCTACATAACCAATTCCAACAACTGCTGGTGCCTCTGCATTGTCATCAAATGTTGCCCAGATCCCATTAGAATCTACACTACCATCTGTTACATCATTTGCAGAAGTTACAGCAGAAAAAGAACTGTTGTCATCAGAATGCTCAAGTTTAACTTCTATCTTGACTGAGCTTGAGAGAGTATCTCCCTCAGCACCCATATCAAAGATAGCCATTGCACCCTCAAATCCTTGAAGATCAACACCACTTCCGTTAGCATCAGCAGTCCTCACTAGGGGAGCTAGTGATTGAACTGCAATTAGATTATTTGCTAAATCCATCATAATAAATACTCCTTAGCCTTAAGCTGATATTTTCTGTTTAACAATAGCTTCTGGCTGAATAACTTGACCACCCACTCTTCTTCTAGCAATGTATCTAACATTTCCAGTTGTTGCTTGAGTATATTGGTCTCTTAATACAGCAAGAGCCACCCTATCTATAATCAGATATGCTTTAGAGAAATCTCCAAATAGGATTGGAAAAGCTCCAGCTCCTACATTAGGCATATCACTTGCCTCAACATATTGGTATCCCAATATTGTATTTGGCACTCCACTCTGTAAAGACATTCCTGCTTGGAACACATATTGTCCAGCACTATCTTTCAGCTTTCTGATGTCGGCTAAAGTATTTCTGTTAAAAACAAATCTACCATTATTGCCATACTCAGACTTGATTGAGTGAACCAAAGTCAACAGACCATCTGATGTTAAGGCTGTTCCGTTACCGGAGTTGGCCTCTCCAACTGATGAGTTTGTTAATAATCCCTCTGGCTTACCTACAGCATCTCCAGAAATGAATGCGGCACCCTCAGCTTTTGCAAACTGTTGAGCAAATTCGCTTTGCATTTCTTGTTCAAGATTGAAAACTGTATCTTCAAGATCCTGTTCAGAAATATCAACAAGAGCATAATGCTCATGTGCTGAGAGTTGCTCTAAGCCAACTGTATAACCAGTAGTCTCAGATCTTGTTCCACTTTCAGCAACCCATTGGGCTGAGAATGTAGATGCTCTCTTTGGTATTTGAACAGATCTAGCTGATGTAGATCTCACTCTTGCAATAGATCTAATTGGAGATATTTCCGTTACTGTTTTAAGTAATTCACGGACATACTCCGGGGGTGCTAAATAACCACCCGTAGAATCATTGCTTACTGTTAAAGCTTTCTGCTCTGTAGCACCAAGCTTATCAAATCCTTTTCTGCAATATGCATCAAAGAGTTTTAGTTCAGAGTCAACTGATTGACTTGAGAATCCGGATTCTGGTCTTGATAGAACAGTCTCTAATTTCTCTAGCTTTTCAGTAATCTCTGCTTGTTTTTTAACTGATTGCTCATGTGCACTTTTCTGATCTTCCAAGCCTTGTAAATCTTCTTCAATCTTTACAAGTTTTTCTTCCAGTCCAGCTACACTTTTGCCATCAGCTTTGTCATCAAGAATCTGATCATTTACTTTTTTAAATTCTTCAAAAGCTTGACCAAAGTTCTCAACTACAGTTTTAACATCTTCTGACATAAAGTCCTCCTTTGTTACTGATGTTTATTAATTTTCTCCCTTGACCAATTTTGTAAATCAGTCTGGAGTTCCTTAATGGCATCTACCAATTCTGAACTTTTATCAGCATCTCGCTGAAAGCATTCTTCAAGTGCTTTTGCACATATTTTTGATTCAGATCTGGAAAGACTGAAAGCATCTCGCAATCCTCTCTCCCAATCCCTAATGGAAATATCTTGTCCTTTGACTACTGTAACAGTAGCTTTAGGATTCATTGGAAAAGTTACCAATGAAACTTCCATTAAATCAACTTCTTTAATTATTCTCCTTTGTCCTCTATCTTCATAAGATACTGACTTTGGATTTGTTTTGAAACCAATAGACAATCCATCTAATGCTCCAATCTTTAATAGTTCATAAGCCTCAGCTCCAGCTCTAGTCTTAAGAGCAATTCTACCTTTTACATATAATCCCTTTGAGTCCTCACGGATCTCATCATAAACCCCTATAGGCATATCAGATTTGTGTTGATATAAAAGCTTAACCTTTGATGGTGGTCTGCTTTCTAGTGATTTGGTAAAAGCTCCTTTCTGGATAACATCATTACCCAGATCAATATTGCCAAAGATAGATCCATAACCCTCAAAGAATCCATATTCTTTTTGCTCATCATCATCATCCATTGCCTTGAGTTGGACTGGAGTTTGAATATCTAAAACAGTTTCTTCTTCTTCACATTCACAATCAGATTTCTTTTTTGGCTTTTTGTGGTATCCGGGTTTTCCCTCATCTGGTTCATTGCCCTCATCATTGCTGACAATCTTTAAATATTCTTCATGGGTTTTGCATGGCATAAATACTTCCGTTCCGTTGTCATCTTGAGAATGTATTCCTACACATCCCAACTCTCTTGCTCTTGATTGAGCTTCTCCCGGATTATCATAGACATCCTCACGGATCTCTTCTTTTCTTTTCTTTGGTTTCTTTTTCTTTGGATCTTTCATGTGAGAATATTTAAGTCCCTCAACCAAAGTTGAAATATTATTGTATTTTTCTTCTAGCTCATTCCGTTTGGAATCTTGAGTAACTTCATTGGTTAAAACACTTTCTTTATCTTTTGCCATAGTGTTTTTCTCCCATCTTGCAAAACATTAGCTTTACCAGATTAAATCTTACTTGAGGAAACCTTAAAACACAATATCTAGTTGACTATCTATAATGCCATCCCAAGATCTAGGACATTCGGATTTGCCCTGTTTCAGATCCCTGTTTTTTCCCTGCAATTTTTTAGGTCCAGCCGGGAGTCCCTGTTTAGGCCTGTTTTTGCCCTGTTTTTTTCCCTGTTTGAACCCTGGTAAATTTTGCAGCTCTATAACGGACAAGCCGCCAAAAACCCTGTTTTAAGCCCTGTTCAGCCCGGCTTAACCCTGGATGATCCCGGTCAAAAGCCGCAAACACCCTGGAATCTAGCCCGGTGGATCCCTGTTATAAGCTGTAGTTATAGTAGAGGTTATATTATAAGTATGAGTTATGAAGTGGGGAACTTTTTATTGAAGATCTATGAACATAGAATATATACAGTTTGGAATAAATTATCATTCCCCACATGATCAATATAATCTAATCTTTTCTATTCCTCAACTCTGATGAGCTGAAAGAGTGTTGCCTTGAATTGTAATGGATCTTGATTCCTCTTCTTTCACAAATGTCTTTGCCAGTAAAAGGTTGATCAATATATTCTTCTCCTATAATCCGAATGTCTAAAGGCAAGACTACAAATATATCTTCCAGCTCTCTTTCCCGGCTATAGATAATAATATCATCTACCCACTTTATGGCTTTGATCTGGATTTGTCTTTCTACTATTGTTTGGACTGGAGAGTTTTTTTCTGGTCTATCTATTGATGGATCTATTTGGATTGCAACAGTCAAATGATCACAAACACTTTTGGCCTCTTCCAACATTGCAACATGACCAGCATGGAGCAGATCAAATGTCCCGGCTGTTATGCCTTTACATATCTCTTTCATCTGCATACACCACTACACATCTACAGTTGATAACATTTCTTGCACCACCTCTAGGATCTCCGGGATAGGACATCTTGGCACCACCAACATCAAAGTCATCTTCCATATCTCTCATCTGACCACTTGCATCAGCATGGAAAGATCTTGTCCTGGCATCTGATACAGCCACCCATCTTTTTTTCATCTTGATTTCTAATTCATCTGCAACATCAGAATAATATCTATGGTTTGCAAAACTTGCCGCATTGTGAGTCTCTGTTCTTGCTATGAGATTTGCTCTTGCTCTGATGCTTGGACCTAAGATCCGTTGAACATTTCTTGCAATCTGATCAAGTGTTAGATCATCAGCTCTACCATTCTGAATTATTCTATCAATTCTTCTGGCAAGTCTATCCCCAATGTTTGCTAACACCAGATCTCTATTGCCAAAATATTCCTCAACCAATTCTTCAAAGTTTATAGATCTACCAAAGACCAAAGCCTCCTCAGCTTTTTCTTCTTTTTGAAGTCTATCTACATTTGCTGAGATTATTGTTTCAAAGATCTTTCTATATTGTCTTTGCAACACCGGGACAAGTTCTTCATTTAATCTTCCTTGAGCAACACCTCTGGAAAAGGTTCCGGTTTCTCTATATATAAATAATGTTGAGCTGAGCCATGTTCTAAATACTTTGTTGAGTTGTCTAAGAAGAGATCTCTCAAGATTTGTTCTAAGCCTTAGCTGGATCCTAAACTCTTGGACATCTGATACTCTTCTCCTAAACTCCTGTTTAGTCTTTAGTTTCATATTAGTCTTTACTGCTTAGAGGGTGCCCCTTTGGAAATAAATCAGTATCATGTTTGCCACCTTGGAATCTTCCGTTCTTCAAGGCAAAAAGGTAGCTATTGGTTCTGGCTAGTCCCCATTGATCAGGACCAGTAACCCCAGGTCGGACTGAACCTCTATTAGAAAAATAAGCACCAACACCCCTAAGAAATACTGCTGATAGAGTTCTAACATTTGTTCTTTTAGTTGCACTATCTCCATACTTCTCATTATGTTTATCAGCTTTATTCTTTAGAGCTTTCTTAATCTTTTCACT
>VMHT01109892.1_pt1 | contig 49964 bp, 39 predicted proteins | sample 4693611 | NCBI WGS metagenome assembly VMHT01 (sample SAMN12280063, study PRJNA550983) | marine metagenome | isolation source: seawater sampled from same location over 5 years 0.02-0.2 micron viral filtrate | place: USA: collected off the coast of southern California halfway between the port... ... | reverse complement strand
ATCGAAGAAGGCTTGGACGGAGCAAGCATTGCCGAACGTGGGCACGATCCTGCTGTCGTTCTTGATGTCCTTACAAGGCTCGAGCGCAACGAACACAAGCGCTGGCAAATGTCACCTGCGCCTCGCGTTTCAACCAGAGCCTTCGGCCAAGGATGGCGTCGACCGCTTGCATCACGCCATGATTGGCGTCGCTCCTGATGTCGGAATGACTCAAAAACAGGACCTACTGCCCCAAGCATGGAGCAGGCAATTGTGAACATAGCGGGGTACCGTTTTGTTGACTTGCCCGACCGCGATTCCCTTCGTCAACCCATGATTGATGCGTGCACATCCTCTCAATTGAGGGGGACGATCCTTCTTGCCCATGAAGGCATCAATTTTTTCTTGGCGGGTGACGAACAAGGCATCGAGGCCTTCTTGTCTTTTCTTGATGAGGATGTTCGGTTCCTCGATATCCCGCTCAAACGATCGCACACCACCTACCAACCGTTCAATCGAATGAACGTGAGGTTGAAGCAAGAAATTATCTCCATCGGAATGGATGAAGTCAAGCCAGCAGAATTCACCGGAGATACGATTGCACCAACCGAGTTCAAACAATGGCTCGATGAAGGAAAAACCGTTACTGTCCTCGATACCCGCAACGATTACGAGATTCGCTTAGGGACGTTCGAAAACGCAGTGGATCTCGACATCACCAGTTTTCGAGCCTTCCCTGCCGCCATCGAAGCCCTGCCAGAAGACATCAAAGACACGCCAGTGGTGATGTTTTGCACGGGAGGCATTCGATGTGAGAAAGCAAGTGTCGTCATGCTTGAAGCTGGCTTCAAAGATGTTCGTCAACTTGAGGGTGGAATTCTCGGTTACTTCGAGCAGGTAGGCGGTGCACACTGGAACGGAGATTGTTTTGTCTTTGATCATCGTGTGGCTTTGACTCCCGAACTGGAGGAATCAGATGCAGTGCAGTGCTTTGCATGCAGGCAACCTCTCTCAAAGGAAGAGCAAGAATCTCCAGATTATGTGGTAGAAGTGTCCTGCCCTTACTGCATTCACCTTCGGTGATTATGCCGGCCAAATCAACCATTCACCGTTTAGGCTTCCGTGGCTGAATGCTTGCCATTCATGGCCTGTTGTTCCGTCGTTGGCAATGAAAAACACTTGATGTTCTGACACCACAAGCCCTCCATACGTCCCTGCGTTGGAGTTGTTGTTGAGGCCCGACCACGGGTCGTGAACCATCTGTGGTGCACTTGCTTCATCCAACACCCAGAGGCATGAACCAGTTTCTACACCATCGATTTGACCACTTGCGATCATAAACAGAACCTCGCCCGATGTTGCAAAACCACGAACAAGAGCGCTGGCTGAACCTGCACGCAAGTCCGTTTCAGTTCGGGTTCCAGATGCAGTGCCATCGGTAGAGCACACCTCTTGAGCAATCGATGGTGCGACGCAATCGAACCACAATCGCTCCTGGTGCACAACGCCCCCAGCCAAATCACCTGGGGCCAGAATGGTTTCAGAAAGCAAAGAGGTTGTCGCCTCAGTCAAGTGATGGCTCCACACCTGAGGATCGACACCGGATGTGAGGGCATCAAACACAATCACATCGCCAAGCAGGTGCAACCCAAGGTGCTCTCCTACGTATTGGGTTGGATTCCCTGTTCCGGAGTGGCTCATGGCCGTCAACCAAAGGTGCGATGAATCGTGATTCAAACGAACCAATTGCCGCCCTTGACCGTTGTCTGCGACCGTTACGAGGCCTCCTGAGACGCCAACTGAAGCACTCGGGGTTGAATCACCCTGCGTTAAATCCCAACTTCGCAACATTCCATTCTCACTCAAAGCGTATGGTTCAATTCCTGCGGATGATTTTGCACTGAACCACAACCACCCTTCTTCGACGGTCAACAATGATGACTGGTATGAGGTGAGGTTGGTAAGAGTCGCTCGTTCGTTGGCTCCCAAGGCAACGTAGAGGCTTGGATGATCAAACGCATCGATGGTTGAACTTCCGTTGGTCCACAAGAGGGCATCGATTCCATTGAGCATCACCACGCCATCAAGCCACGCCACAGATTGAACCGGGCCATTGACGTTGGTGTTCACCGGGCCGTTGAGCCTCTGGGTTCCATCTGCCGTGCCGTCGGATATCCAAAGATGCCGGCCATTCATGCCATCGTCAGCATCGAAGACAACCGCTTCTGTACCGTTGTTGTTCAAGGGTATGAATCCAGTGTATCGCCCTGGGAGGGAATCTCCTGTGGGATTCAAATCGGCCAGCATCGATGCTGTTCCAGTGCTGTTTTTCGACCACAATTCACACCCGTTGGTTCCGTCGCTGCCTGCGGTGATCAACACCGAGGATTGGGGCATCCACGCCAGTTGGTCGCAACCCGGTGCGACTCCATCAGAATTACCAGAGTTGAAATCTCCAACAGGTCCTGAGTTGAGCGGTTGGCTGCACAAGTTGAGGCTGCTGTGGACTTCATCTGCATGAAGCATGCCATCAAACGCTTGGCCCTCACCCGTGCCGTCATCGATTCCAAATTTGATGCTGATGCCGCTTGAACAGACGCTGGCTAGAGGTGTGTGTTGTTCCACAAGCGCTGGAGCACCATCAACGCCGCTTGCGCCGTTGGAGCCTTGGCCACCGTTCGCACCTGATGGGCCAACGGCCCCATTGCAAAGCAACTGAATTTCCAACACTTCGTCAGAATCAAGGCCTCCATTGGTATTTTCGTCAACGCCGGTTGAAATGGCTGAACCGCCTGAAGGACAGGTTTCATTGCCAAACGGAATGGGTTCTGTTTCGACCCAACTTGACGGCCCTGTTGCTCCAACGATTGAAACACCATTGTTGCCACGTTCACCGTGGCAAAGGTTCGTGGTTGAGGTGACTTCCTCGCCATCCAAGTACTGATTGAGGTTGTGATCAACGCCGATAAGGATGAGAGAACCACCCTCAGCGCACAGTCCATCCGCATCGCGTCCCTCTGTTCGGACGAGCAATTCATTGGGTTCAGTTGTCCGATCGGCTTCTTCCGTCCATGTGGCAACGGTGTACGCAGCATAACTGGAACCAGCTAAGGCAAGCATGAGCATGAAGACTTGGAGCACAGCAAGGACCATCGGTTTTCGGGCTGGACTGACGCTTTCTGGCGCGGTGGAGTTTTGCCTCGCCGTTAGAGCAGGCACCGGTTTTGATGCGGTGTCGGTTGCAGGTTCGCCTGCGATAAGTCTGGGGCCTTCCAGTTCGTCGGGGGGTGACATGTGATTGGAAAATGACCTCAATGGTATCAAATCCTTCGGTTGGAGCGGAATTTCGCAGGTTATCGGGGTTTGAGTGAACTTCTTTTGTGGTTTTTGAGGGGGTGAGTTCATGAGCGTCCTTTGCGTGCGTCACTCATGGAGTTGCCACCTCGCCTCTCAGCCCAACTGAATGGAGATGAAGGTCCAACTCGGCAAAAAGCCGCACGATTGGTCGTCGACCTTGCCATCACCGCCAACGCAAGCGGTTTCATTGAAGTGGACCATGCACACGTTTCAGGCGTATCCGTCATCACTGGCGGGCATGGACTTCGCCGTTTTCTGGCCGATCTCTCGAGTTCAGGCGACGGAAAAGTGGTCATTCCGACCACATTGAACTCAGCCGGTTGCGATAAGGAAAAGATGGAAGAGATGGACATTGAATGGCCAGACTTCCTTGAACAACAATTCGAAATCGTGCAAGCCTACGATGCGCTTGGCCTCGAGGCGACGCTTTCGTGTACGCCTTACGACCGTGGTATTGAGCAAGAAGAAGGGGTGGCATCTTGGGCTGAATCAAATGCAGTGTGTTTCTCAAACACATGGACCTCACTGATCACGAACCGTGAATCCGGCCTGTCAGCACTTGCCACCGCATTAACCGGTTTCGCTCCAAAATGGGGCCTTCATCTTGAATCAAACAGAACGCCAAACATTCGTGTTCAGGTCGAATGCGAACTCCATACACTTGCAGATTGGTCGGTTCTTGGGGATTGGATTGGCAAGCAAGTGCTCCCAGGATGGAAGCTTCCTTGGGGCCCAATGCCGTTTATCCAAGGGTTGCCTGAAAAAGCAACCTTTGCCCGGAAAAAAGCACTCACTGCTGCTGCAGCGAATTATGGAACACCTATGCTTTGGGCAGAAGGTTTGTCGCAGGACCCACCGTTGAAGCAAGACGGGGATGGAGCATGGAGCGCTCCTGATGGAGGTTGGCAAGGGGAGCTCACCTTCACCGCAGATGATCTCGCCTCTCGTTACGCTGATCTTGCGCCTGAGGGCCAAGTTGATTTGGTCGTGATTGGATGCCCACAAGCAAGTTTGGAAGAAATCAGAATCACGGCTTCAACCGTTCGCTCCTATGCAGAAATGGGCTCCAAAATTCCAGACCAACGGCTTTGGGTGTTCACAAGCGGGGTCAATTACGATCTTGCTCTTGCCGATGGAAGCATCGAATTGCTCGAGCAAGCTGGTGCTGTCATTTTGAAGGACACCTGTCCCGAAGTGACGCCTTACAACCGAAGCAAGTACAATCACCTGCTGACCAACTCGCTCAAAGCAGAACATTACCTCACCAGCGGCTTGAATCGCTTACCAACAAGCGTCCTTCCCATTCAACAGTGCGTTGCTCACGCTTTTGACCCTGATCTTTCATCCGGCGAACGTCCGCAACTGGCAGCAAAAGCACAACCGCAGCATGCAAGCAACAAGACGCCACAAACTGGTTTGTTGACCCTCAAGGGAGAAGGTCTGCTGAGTCAAAAGGAGTTCTCGGTTCGCGGCCGAGCGATGGTTACCGATGTGCCCATCACCTACCTTGGCTATGTGAATCGAGACACTGGCGTGGTGGAAGAATTTGGTCACCCACTTGATGGTCGGGCCATCGAGGACACGATTTTGATGTATCCTAAGGGCTCAGGTTCGACGGTTGCGCCGTACGTGTTGATGGGTTTGCTCTACACAGGTAAGGGCCCGAAAGCCATCGTGAACAGCGATGTTTGCCCCCTCACCTTGCCAGCATGTTCCTTGCTCAACCTCCCCTACGGTCACGCCTTTGATCAAGACCCATGCATGAACATCAACGACGGTGATCTGATTGAAATGACCTCTTTGGATGGCGTGGTCCACATCAAGGTCCTTGAACGTGCGAGTTGAAGGTATGGCATTGCAAATTCTTGTCACCGGTGGCGCTGGATTCCTCGGCTCGTCCTTGTGTGAGGCTTTGATTGCTGATGGGCATCGAGTGGTGGCCTTAGACTCCTTGTTCAGAGGTTCGCTTGACAACATCGCCTCCCTTGAATCTCATCCAGATTTTTTCTTTGTCCAGGGTGACGTGAGAAGCATCGAGGCACTGGATGCCTGTGCTGAAATGCTAGGCGGTCTCGACCTTATCTATCACTTGGCTGCAATCAACGGGACCAAGTGGTTTCATGAAGCAGCCCATTCCGTGATTGATGTCAACATCAATGGGACCTTGAGAACCCTTGAACTGGCTATGGCGCACGACGCTAGATACGTCTTAGCCTCATCCCCCGAGGCGTTTGGAGAGGCGGAAGTCCAGCCGATCCAGAATGGAAACCCGATGTCGTTCACCGATCCACAGGCCCATCAACGCCACTCCTATGGTGCGAGCAAGTACCTCGATGAAGTTGCGGCACAGCACGCTGCACGCGACGGGTTAGACGTCCGAATTGTACGACCCTTCAATGCCTACGGTCCTCGTTTGAATGGGGGCGCTTACGGGCAAGTTGTGGCGATGTTCTTTGAGGCCATTCTCACCTCTCATCCAATTCAGATTCACAATCAGGGCACCCAAACGCGCTCGTTCACGTGGATTGATGACGTCACCGATGGATTCCTCAAAGCAGGACTTACGCCAGAGGACTCTTCCAAACGTTTGAGCAGTGAGGCGTTCAACATTGGCTCTTCAGAGGAAGTCAGCATCACAGAACTGCAAGAAAAAATCTACAGAATTGTCCAAAGCGATTCAAAATGGACCTCTGCCTTACCTGAGGTCGAGTTCACTCCTGGCTACCATGGTGACGCTCAACGACGGTTGCCAGATGCTTCATTGAGTGAGTCGTTGCTTGACTGGAAGCCAACCACGAGCCTCGATGAAGGGCTGGCATTCATGTGGGCTCATCTGCGTGATGATCATCGATTGTAGTGCTTTTGCACCTTTTCACCCCAGCCGCTTGGGGCTGGAGATAAACGGTCATGACCGTGTTGGCACAGCACGTCGAGACCTTCTGGTGGCAATGTTTGCTCAGTTGTCCACAATGCCTTTACTCGAAGCACAGCCAATCGAGCTACGGCATCTGGGAGCGGGCGATCTTCTAGAAATTCAACTTCGATGGCGGCAACAGCCTCGTTGATGAGCAGTGGTTCCTCTGCATGATGGGTGAAGGCGGTCATGTTCCATTCGCTCTCATCGCTTGGCAATGGTGCTGCAGTTTCATCGACGGCTTTGACGGTGGATAGATTCGCTGGCATCAGGTGGAGCATGGCTCGCTTGGTCGCCCTTAGGTTGTGCAGTGTGTCCCTGTATTTCCCATCCCGATTGCAACTGAAAGAGGCAATGAGCAAAGGAGGGCCGGTGGAGACAGCCATCACGGAAGTGTACGGTGCGAGATTGAAATGGCCGTTTTCATCTTGGGTTGAAGCGACGATCAGAGGTCGTGGGGATAGGATGCCAGAAAGCCATCCAGCGCGAACGGCGTGGTCAAGTTCGTCAGCATCCAGCCTGCGAGCATCGCTCAAGGAGTGCGTTGGTGCAGGCGTGAACCATGCATCGAGTTTGCCGTTTCCAAGTTCTTCTATGGCGTGCTCATTGAACATGATGTAACTTCGCCATGCATCGAGTTCGGCATCTTCTCCACGTTCGATTTTCCGAGCAATCGATGCTTCTGCATAGGCATTGCATTTCTTCAAATAATCAACAATGACGCCCTTTTCATCCATTCAATCCTCTCCATTTGTTGTGCTTTCTCGACCGCCTTTGCGTTCGTACTCTGCGCGAGTTGAGTGATACCGGGCAGGTGTTCCGACCCATACCTCGTTTTTTGGTAGGTTGCGTGTGAGGGTGGCCCCGGCACCAAGAACTGAATTTTCACCGATGCTCACGCCAGCCACCACTGTAGACCCACCTCCAACGACTGCTCCAGAAGCCACTCGGACGGGCGACCATTTGGTTGAATCCTTTGATGGCGGATAGAGATCGTTCAGGAGCGTTGCATTTGGTCCGATGAAGACATTGTTGCCAAGAATCGATCCATCGGCGATGTACGCCCCTCCTTGGATCCGGCAACCATCGCCAAGCTGCACGTTTCTTCCAATGTGAGCAAGTGCCCCGATTGAACACTTACGGCCGACCGCTAGTCCTTCTCCAAGGTGACAAGGGCTCCACGCAACGCTTTCTGCGCCGACGTCGATTCTTTCGTTCATGGCCCCACGCTCATTCAGTCAGGCCAAGTTCACGCATCAACATAGGTACGTGTCCTTTGGCTTTGACGTTGTATCGGAGCCATTCGAAGGTTCCCTCGGGGCCAATCACAAATGTGGATCGGGCGCATCCCATGTACTCTCTACCGTAATTTTTCTTCATTCGCCATGTTCCAAAGGCTTCATGGAGCACACCCTCAGAATCAAGCAAGAGCGGGAAATTAAGTTCTTGCTTCTGAATGAATTTCTCGTGGGAAGCCGCAGAATCTTTTGAAACTCCGAGGACGACATAGCCTTCGTGGACGAGGCGGTCCATTGAGTCGCGGAAGTCGCAGGCTTGGGTGGTGCATCCGGGGGTTGAATCTCTGGGATAGAAGTACAGAACGACCGTTTTTCCCTCGGCCATGTAGGCTTCAAGGTCGTGTTGGTTGCCGGCTGAGTCTTGCACTGAGAACCGTGGGGAATCCGACCCAACAGTGTGTGAAATGGCTTCGTTCATGGTTTGTGCAACCGCTGGTACATCAAGAAGGGTTGCTTTTTGCAATTTGGAGGTATTTGACCTTGTTTTGCGAGTCTTCTGTGGTTAAAATTGCACTCGGTAGGTCTTTTATGCGGGGTGCATAGATGTCGATTCACATGTGGTAAAACCTATTATGGTGACCGATTCTTTCAATAACCGGCAGGTAAACGAGGAGGCATGGTCGCATCGCGTATGTCTCGACGTTCTCGTCGGTACTTCAAGCGCATACAGCGTGTGACGACCAAGTTTGACCTCCAAGCCATAGCCAGCTCGATTCAAACTGATTTGGACAAAAGAAACGTGTCTTACGATGAGGCCCTTACGCTGGGTAACTTGATTCAGCACCGTGCCGATCAGTTGCCCGGAGACACCATTGTCTATGCGATCTCAGACCGGGACGCCTATCGGCGAACCCTCGAACTTTACCTTCGCGACGCCTTGCTCACGCGCACTGAACAACTGCTTCTTTGGGAGGAGCGGCGTCGTTTAGGCATTTCAGAACAAGAGCATGATCGCCTTCTCCACCAATTGCTGCTGCAGTGGAAGTCACAAGGCAAGCGAGTCACCATTGACCGCTTTGACAAACCGGGAGGGGAAGCCTCTGCGTGAACACCGTTCCTCAACGACAAAGCTTGCTTTAGCGTTAGTGATTCTCTTCTTGGTCCCAATGGCCACCCCCCTGATTGGAAGCAGTGGCGCTCAAACTTCGGGCAGGGCGGCACCTGACTTTGGCGTCACCCTCCTGACCTTTAGCGGGGCAGGATCGATTGACCGCGGGGTTGGAATTTATCTCGAACCTGCAGAACATGATGTGCGGGTTGTCGTTCGAAACACAGGCGACTTGAGCGGAAGTGCTTCCCTTCAACTCGTTCACAAAGGCTCGCCTACATCTGGCGAGTACATCGTGACGACCATCGCTCTGGGGTCCATTCCTGCGCTCACCACCTCCAATCCAATCGTTATTCCTTGGACGGCCACCACAGGGGACGCTCAAACGCTCTTTGCCCGTGTCTCAGGCGCAGGCGACAGCAACCCAGGCAACAACGAACAACGCAAAGATTTCGATGTCAAGAACAACCACAGCGGGATCACAACCGATGACAACCTCCCAGACATTTCACCTGGCGAAACAGAAATCGGCATCACTCGCTCCACGAAGACATTCAATGTCTCGGTTCGAAATGCTGGGGTGAAAACAATTTCAGCAGTGATGAATCTGACCGTGACCGATTCGAACGACCCCTCCACTTCCTTCACTTTCTGGTCGAACACTCAGACGCTTGAAGCAGGCTCCCTATTCTCCGCCTCAGGCGTTGAGAACCTGACCTATTCGTTCGATTCTTCGACTTTTAGTGGCCTCTGGGACATGACCTTCACGGTGACCTACAACGGTACAATGTGGAATTACAACGAAACTGTTGATTCATTCACGGCACGATTCTCCAACTACACTGCCTCCTTGTCTTCGCTGGGCGACCGTTCCATCGAACCAGGTCAAACGGGAACGCTCACGTTCCTTCTGAAGAATACAGGTGCCTTGATGGATTCCTACCGCATACAATCGATCAGCGCTTCGCCCATCAGTCGAAGTTGGGCCGACACCTCGCTTGTCACCACATCAACCTCTACGATTGCCCCGGGTGCAACGACCTCCATCGCCATTGCCGTAACGGTTCCAGTGGACGAAAACAGGACCAATGCCACCTCCATCACACTCACTCTTTTGTCGCTTCAAGACGGATACACTCTGGTGACAACCGCTGTCGTCCAAGCTGGCGAGTCCTACCTTGCATCAATACAAATGCCCAGCACCACGACAATGCTCAAACCAGGCGTTTCGGCCTCGGTGATGGCCAACATCACCAATGAAGGAAATGTAGGCGGGGAATTCACCTTTGATTGCGGCCTCTCCGTGGCTGCAGTGAATTGGGTTTTGGATCTCCAAGGTGAGCCATGCGAGGAAGTTTCGATGTACATCAATCGTTCTCAAACCATTCAAGTTCCAATTGCTATCAAGGTTCCACCAATCAAGAGCCCGTTGGATCCAGGGGAATTCAATCTGGCTGGCCAACCGCTTCAAGTTTGGTTGCAGGTTCAGGCAAATGGTGGCGGCCTTCCGGTTCAAAACTCATCCAACATCGAAGTCCTTCCAACGATTGTGGTTGACCCAGGTTTGCCTGTTGAGGAATTGACCCTGACCGCAGAAGATGTAATTGCAGCAAGAAACGGTCAAGGCCTCGAAGACATCTTGTCGCTTGATGTCGAAGTCCGACACAATTTGTTTTCCAACATCGATGAAACACTCTCCGCTGAAGTTGAGGTGTCGAGCATTTCTTTCTTAGCAGCAAACACTGGTGGTTTCACCGAAGCCGAACGTTGGTCCGCCTCGGTTTCTCCACCAAGTTTGACCGGACTGCGCCCGGGCGATAGCCAACCGGCAATCCTCGCCATTCAAGGCCCCGACGACGACTATCCGTTAGCAGGTACGCTCACCCTCTCAGTTACTGTGACACCCTCCCTTGGTGGCGTGCACACTGGTAGCGGCGTTGGCGCCACTTCTGTCACACGGAACTTGTCCATCATCATTCCAACCGTCTACGGTGCGGATATTCTAGAAGACGGACCGGTCGATGTGATGGTCGGTGTCCAAACTCCCGTGGCCTTCCAACTGGCAAACACCGGAAACGACCTCACTTCTTACCGATTGCGAGTGGCAGATGTACCATCCGACTGGACCGTTGAATTCAATGGAACCACCGACACAATCGATAACCTCTCTGCGGATGTTGCTGACCACCCAGATGTCGGAGGCGCTCACAAATCCATTGTTGAGTTGCTGATTACAACCGACCCCTTTGTTCCAGCAAATTCGATTATCCCACTCACCCTTACGGTTGAACACCGTGACACGGGCGAAATCATTACCGAACACATTCTGCCAATTCGAGTTGGTGAAATCCGCAATGGTACACTTTTCCCGCTGACCCAAACTCTATCGTTAGCACCCACTGATGTGGGCGAATTCAAGACCATCAAGATCACAAACACTGGAAACGCTCCAACAACATTCTATGTCTGGCTTGACAACAGTGAAGCAGGCGATGTCATGTTCGAACTTGATTCGAATCCATCGATGTTGATCGCCCCAAATTACGAGGACATCATCAAGGTGAGGGCCACCCCATCCTCCACGGCCAGTGCTGACCAAAACTACGTCACCACTGTTTGGGTCGAAGATTCAAGCGGCGTTGTCAACATGTCTGCGAACATCACTGCCAACATCACCAAGAGTTCCGACATTCAAGTTGAAGGTCCTCAGGTCGTGGCTGTCACACCCGGTGAAATGACCATGGTTGAGTTCAATGTGACCAACATCGGCAACCTTCAGGAATCGGTGATTGTCAAGCCTACGGTTGAAGGAGAATGGTCAACCGATGTCAGTGAAATCGGCATGACATTGTCAATCAATCAAACCATCTCAGGCCAGGTTGTAGTGAGCGTTCCAAGCCTCGGTGGCGAGACAACGCTGCTCGACGGTTCAGTGCACAATTTGACGATTTCAGTGTATGATGCTGATTCTTCAGCCTTCAAAACAAGCGTGGTGATTCAACTCAGGGTTGGTGCGCTGTTCACCTTGGAAGTTGAAGACTGGCCTACAGAAATGGAATTTTATCGCCAAGGCACACGAACATGGGAAGTTTCGCTGCTCAACACTGGAAATCGTGACGTTGAGGTTGAAGTCGGTTACGTCATCAATGCACCCGGTCTGACCATCCAATCGACCGATTGGGCAATGGTCTCAGGCGCCCCAACCACACTTACATTGCCAATTGGCGTCCCTGTGACTCATATCTTCAGCGTCGAGGCTCTGAATTTCGAACCCGATTTGTCGACAACTGCTGACTTCAAGATCTACTACCAGCCAAGCGATGCACTGGTCGAAGGAAACGCCTCGTTCGCAACTCAACTCATGATGTCTCGGTTCTTCAGCACCGGGGAAATTGTACTTCGCCCGGAAGTCGGTGATCCTCCATTGGACATCGACCTGACGTATTCCCACATTCCAAACGGACAAGCATTGAGCGCTGCTTATGAGCTTGAATTGTGCGGCGCTACCCGCATGCTGGACTTCAGCTCGCTGAATCTGAATGAGGCAGACTACCCATGGTCATTCACAGTCATCCTCCCAGATGCCAACAACACGGAAATCACCTTGCCGCTTGAATCCTCTTCCTGTGCCTTTGGTACTCAAGGCGAGGCGGCCAGAATTTCTTTGCCAGAACGCAGTGCGTGGGACACAACCAATCCGATTAAGATTCGAGTCCAAACTCCCGTTCGTCCAAACATCCTCTCTGGGGATGGATGGGACTTGGAATTCCGTTTGTACCATCCGACCGAAAACGCTGATTACACGAATTTTGACCCCGAAACGTTCAGTTTTGCTTTGGATGTCTTCGCAGATCCACTGGTCGAAGCAATCGATCAGGTGAATCTTGCTGAGGGTGAAGAATACGACCTTACGCTTACTGTGCTCAACGCTGGTACGGCATCAGCAATCGGCATCGATGTGGCGCTTGAATGCGCTGACGCAGTGATTCTCAATATTCCAATCAACCCGAGTGGCGGACCAATGATTGGTCTGCTTGGACCGGGCCAATCGGTAGAACTCACATGGGTCATTCAACCGAATGCCATCGACTGGTGGATTCAATCCAAATCTTCAACCTGCACAGCAACCGTCGATGCGGTGTACATGGCAAAGAACGTTGTAGGCAATGATGTTCGCACCATCGAACTCGATGTCGAATCGTCATCCCCAGGGGTGTCGACGAGCTTCATTGCACTCATCATTTGTTTCCTCACATCATTCATTCTGTTGCGCTTGACAGATCAAAATGAGAAATTCCGCCTTCTATCGGTCTACTCGGGTGTGCTTGGCTTCGGCTTTGCGTTCCACGTTCTCGACGTTCCATTCTGGGGGCTTTCCGTGCTCCTCCTTGCAGCTCTTTGGATTTGGCGAATGAGTTGGGCCAGTGCTGAAGAGTTCAAACTCATTCACGAAGATTACCAAAGAGCCCGGCGTGGCGTCTCCACGCTCTATGCCGATCACTTCGATGCTCTGCGCGACAGCAGAAGACAACTCAGCGTAATCCTTGCCGTGCCGGTGTTGGGATTCTTGGCGGTTGTCCTCGGGTTACCTCCACAAATCTACAATGACCAAAACAACCTCGTTTCGCTGGTCGTTTATGTCACGATTGTCATGCTTGGCGTTTGGATGATCATCCTCCGCGCTGACCGTGCGTATGGTAATCTCTACGGTCGCTTGACGGACATAGAAGTCAAGGCCACTCGCATCGAACGCGACCTTGGCGACCCGGCACGCCTGTTCAACGAACTTGCAAATGATGGCCTGGATTTGGACGAAATCTTTGGAGAACTCTCCGGTACTGCAACCGTTGGTTCCATCGTTTCTGGTGAGGCTTCAACAGAGGAGGTGAACGACGATGTCTAAGCAAGATGTTGACGTCATTGACGACCCAGATATGCTGCTTGACGAAGTCGATGCAGGATTCGATGTTCCTGCTGTGGAATTGGACGAATCGATGGCAACAACCACCGAGATGTCCGAGGGTGAAGTAGAGGAAGCGCGGGCTGCTATTGCAGCAAGCAAAGATTCTGCTGACCGTTTAATTTCAGCATCAAGAGAACTCGAATCGCTTGTCTTTGGCGTCATACAAGATGAGGGCAATTCGTTAGCGGGTACTGAAGTTGACATCGCTGACGCAAAGCAATTCCTCAACACCCACAACCTCCGAAAGGCCCGCAAGTCGGTCAAGAAAGCCGAACAATCACTTGCACTGCTTGAGGAAGATGTTCTTCATTTGCGCAGAAACATCGCTATGCTTCACCGCCTCTTGAGCGAGAAAAAAATCAACGAGTCGGAAGTGGAAACCATCCTCTTGCGTTTGCGATCTGCAACCGGCGCAGCAGAAATCGGCGATGTTGCCATCGCTGCAGGCGAAGTCGAACACCTAGTCGATGACCTGATTGGGGGCAACACATCCACCCTCAACCCCTTCTTATTCCGGCACTTCTGGCTTGGCCTTGACACTCGATGGCCTGCTGGTGGCGATGAAGGCGTGTTGATCGTCCGGATCATCAACGATGGCCCAGTAGCCATGCCAAACATGCGACTCGCCCCTCCTGTGCCGGAGGGCTGGACTTGCGTTCCTTCATCGGTTGACCTTCCAATCATTGCACCTGGTGGCAACCTACCGCTGCGGTTTGAAGTCAAAGCAAACCGAAGGTATGGAGCGGATGAAATTCCGTTGTCAAGAAAACTTGCCATTGCAACCTCATACGAAATGCGTACAGGTGAAATCACAGCCACCATTCGTGCGCAAAACCGGTCCATGGAGCCACTGCAAGACATTGTGCTATCGCCGTGGATACCACCCGGGTTTACAACACCTAAGGTTCCCTTCATCAATCGTCTCGCACCAGATGAAGTCGCTCTTATTCGCATGCCTCTGCGCATCAACATCGGTTCGGGAGGCAACGCCTGAACCACTCCAATTCCACCCTACGTGGGGGATACAAAAAAAAACAAAAAATGGTGAAAAATATGAAAGAAAATACGAACGAAAACAGCGATAACCTCGCTGCAATTGGTATTGGTGCAATGATTGTCTTCATTGCCCTGATTCTTGTTGCGGCGGTTGCAGCAGCAGTCATTATTCAGACTGCAGAGCAATTGCAACAAAACGCACAGACAACCGGTGAAGAAACAACAGATTTGTTGGCCTCCAAGGTCTTCATCAAGAGCATTGTGACAACCGGTAATGCAGACCCTGCAACAGCGATCTTTGTCACATTTGAACTCGCACCCGGCTCTGATTCAATCACTGCTGCAAACGTCATGTGGGCAATTCAGTGTGGAGCAAACTCAAACGCTGGCGATTTCACAACCGCTAGCCAAGTCGGCGCAGTCGGAAACGCAGTGACCCTCAACACAGGTTCGACCTACAGCATCACGCTCAACTTGGCTGGTGCTACCAACTGCCCACCCACAGCAAACACCGCAAATGAATTCATGATCCAATCCGGATCCGGTGGATTCACTTACGAACTACTCAGCTACGGCGGTAGTGTCGACAGAGGAGTGGTGGTTGTATGAAGGCAAACACTCGCAATCAAGAATTCCAAGATGACAAGGTCGCTGCCATTGGTATCGGCGCTATGATCGTCTTCATCGCTTTGATCCTTGTTGCTGCAGTTGCAGCAGCTGTGATCATCCAGACTGCTGAAGCGCTTCAACAGAACGCTCAACAAACTGGCGACGACACCGCAGACAACATGGCTGGTAAAGTCATGATCAATGCCGCTTACGTCGACGGAACCACTGGCTACAAACTGTTTGTGCGTCTCGCACCAGGCAGTGAGCCAGCCCCAACCAACGCAATCACTTACCAATTGATGTGCCCAGGTACATTGCCAGTTGAAGGCGCAGTTGGAAACGTTATTCTGATGGACGGAACTGGCGGAGCAGTTGCTACCATGCAACCCTCAACCGGTTACACAATGATCATTTCCGGTACAGCTGCTGGAGGCCTAGATTGTACCGCTGCCACCGTTGGCGGCGGCAACACAGTCCAAGCTTACATCCACGTTGGCTCCGGAGGAACCACCTTTGAAACCCTAAGTTTGGGTTCCACAGCTGCTGGGTCCAAGGTTGTTTGATGCTTTCTAAGGGCTCTGCTTGAAAAAGCGCCCTTAGAGGAGGAATTATCATGGCATGGCCATTTGGCAACAGTGCAAATGAGGACATTGATGAAGACGCAGCGCTCACTGAAGATCGGCTCAAAATAATGGCGAACATCGCTATTGAGCAAGTCCCTCTTCCCGAAGAGGGTGAACTTGGCGAGGAAGATGCGTGGACCATCTCTCCAGGTCCTACCAAAGCACGCCTCAACAGCATCGGCAGTGTGCCCAGCGTTGCAGCAAGCCTCGCTCCAGCACCTGTCTCTCCTGTGAACGCCACAGTTGACACCTCGGGACTTGAACGCATGATCAGCAGCCGCCTCGACATGGTCGAGGATGTGCTTCGGAATGTCGAAGTTCGTCTTGAGACGCCCTCTGCAGCACTCGCAGCAGAAGGTGAGGCATCCGAAGACGGTGACGACCCAACTGCCCTTGATGGAGACATGATTGTCACCGCAAGCGGAGAAGTGATCTCCGTCACAGGCAACGACCGATTGAAGGAAGTTGATGAAGCACCCTTGGTGGAATTGTACGAAGCGCAAGCTCTCGCTGCAAATCCATTCTTGCACGCTCCATCGCATGGCGCAACCACTGCTGGAAACAGCGTGGGTGCACCGACAGTTTCTGCCCTCTTGCTCGACAACATGTCCGGCATGGCGGCAGTCAGTTTCACTCAGAAGGCCATGTCTTCTGGTATGCTGAACGACGAAGAAGGTCGGTCTGTTTTGGCAATTGTTCAACTTGCAGCACCCGGTGAAGCCGAGGCTGCGCTTGATGATCATCTGCCGCACAAAGATTTGCTAACGTTCTCATCACTCGTCAGTTCCTGGCGAAGTGTGAGTTCTCTCCGAGGTGGAGCCTGAAATGGCTGGCTCGGTAGGTATTGGTGGCCTCATCATTGGGGTATCGTTATTGGTTGTGTTTTCCATGGCCGTTCAAACGATTGGAAATCAGTTTGAATCCTCGATGGATTCGATTGAAGCCGCTGCTGAGCCTCTACCGAGCTTCACCGTTGATTCGAGTGATATCTGGCTTTTCGCCCTTGAAGACATCACCATCGCGAACGGAGGAACAGATTACGTCAACGGGACCCTTGTTGCGTCCTCATGTACGGGATTTAGTGCGAGTTTCACAGTTGACAGCAATGGAGTCATCGACGCCGTGTCCATCACCAGCACCGGCGATTGTTCGACATCCACTCCTGTCATCTCTTTTGGAATACCCGCTCAGACACCTACACTTGCTGCAACACTTAACCCCGTCATGAAGACATACGTCTTTGCCGTGATCACCAACGATGGTGCAGTCACCCTCCCTACTGAGGAGGTTTGGCTGTTCCTCGATGGGACAGATCCGCAAACGCTCTCAGCATCAAACCCGATTGGCTTGTCCAGCGGGTATTGGTATTCTGGGGAAACGCTTGATCTGCGTTGGGAATTATCACCTGCAAACCACGTCCGCCTTGCCTTCACCTATGGCGGTACAACAGTGGGTACTACGCTCTGAGGAATGGCTATGGCAGACGGTGGCGCATCAACCTTCATCATGCTCATCACGGGCTTGTTGATCTCAAGTTCTGTGAGTGCACTGCTGATTACAGAGTGGTCAGCAATGGCGAGAACGGCTCAAAAAAATCAGCAAGGCATCACCTTCACAGGTGAACTCGGCCTGGATTTTGCCGGCGACCCAATGATGGTGGATGTTGACACCAGCGGTTCGACACCGTCCATCACCTTCTACCTGCAAAACACTGGAGTCCATCCACTCGATGAGCAACTCATCGCGGTGCTCGTGAACGGGCAAGCTCCAACCAACACCACTGCCACAATCACCGGGCCCACGTGGGATTCGAACGAACTTGCTGAAATTGTGGTCGAAGATACCTCATACGGTACCGCTCCATTTGCAGCAGGAGACGATGTCAAATTGTACGCCATCGTCACCTCTGAAGTTGTGGGTGGTATGTCATCAAGTGCATCAATGAATGTCGAGGTGAGGCTCTCTTGAAGGAAGATCCATTCCTCACGGCCCACAAGCCGATAGAAGACGGTTTTCCCTTCGATTTGGAAACGGATTCCTTGGGCGATTCCATGGGATTGCGGTTACCAAATCGTTCCCTATATGTCCTCCAAGGTGGTGTGGGTGGCGGTAAATCACTCATCTCACAACGACTTGCCTATGGCATGGTCGAAAACGGTGTGAAAGTACTCGTCATCACAACTGAACTCACGACTCGCGGATGGATTGAGCAAATGGAATCCATTGGTTACGGTATCACAGATGCCATTCGAGAAGGCCAACTGATGGTTTTCTCTCGCTTTGGAACTATTGCAGAAGCCCTACCGGATGTCGGGCTCAATGAGCTGCTTGAATCTGAGGCAATTGCTCTCGCTGACGTTGTGATTATTGATGCAGCGAGTTCACTGATGCCTGATTCGCTCGACGAATCTCAACGTTTTACCATGATGCAGCGGCTTCGGCGTATATGTGCCGACGGTCGCTCGCTCATGTTGTGCGTTGATCCCGACGAAATGGACCACAAAATGATGCACACATTGCGTGCATCAGCAGAAATTGTTCTTGATCTCACCACTGCTATGATTGGCGGAGAAATCAAGAGAAACATCGTAGTTACGAGGTTCTTGAGGGCTGCAGGCCCAGTTCAAACCTCAGTTGGATGGCGTGTTGAACCGAGCATGGGCTTCATTGTCGACATTACGGCGGTCAGTTGAAGGAGGTGCCATGAATGTCAGATGATCCTCCATTCGCAAAGGGTGACCTCAACGGGGTCATGGCTGCGCACCAACACGTCGCAGACTGGGTTCGTGATTTCGAGGCTCGCTACGGGTCTCGCCCGATCTATTACGGTGAACTTGACAGGGATGCAAAAAAGGAACGTCCCCTCAACCTCATCTACCTTGCAAAGGAACCTATTTTCATTCACATTTACGAACCTCCTGCTGATGAAGAGGGTGGTGGCCAAATTTTGTGGTTTGGCCTTGAGCCTCAACTCACTGAAGAAGAAGAAAATATTCGTAGAGAATTAACTGAAACCCTCCTCCAAGAAGCACCAGCTGCTCCATCCTTCACAACAGATAATGAGTTTGAAAACATCCTCCGTCAGATGGTTGCTCGTTACACCGTTCTCGATACAGAAGTTGGTGTTGCACCTCGGCGCCAAGGGCGTCTTTGGGAAATGCTAGGGCTAGAAGACAGGCGTCTGGTTGTCAATCAAGAGCAGCGCACACGCTTGGAATACATCGTGATTCGTGACCTCATTCGAAACGGACCGCTTGAACCACTACTTTCTGATGAGATGCTGGAAGATATTCACTCAATTGGCCTGAAACACGTCCACATGGATCACAAGGTGTTCGGAATGGTGACATCCAACATTCGCTTTAGGGATCGAGAAATTCTTTCCCGTTTCCTCAGAGCGATGTCTGAGCGTATTGGGCGACCTGTTTCAGACAACAAACCAATCATTGATGGCGCATTGCTTGATGGGTCTCGTATCAACATCATTTTCTCCGATGACGTGTCCATGTTAGGGCCATCATTCACCATTCGTAAGTTTGCTGAAGAAACCATCTCTATTACACAACTCATCGCTTGGGGAACCATTTCTTCGCAAGTCGCAGCCTACATCTGGATTTGCCTTGAATACGGTATGTCGGTTCTTGTGTCCGGGGAAACTGCATCTGGAAAAACCACAACCCTCAACGCTATTCTCCCTTTTATTGACCACAATGTCAAGATTTACTCGGCAGAAGACACTCCTGAAGTCAAGGTGCGCCACAAGATTTGGCAACGCTTGGTGACCCGTTCCTCAAAGAACGAAGAGTCTCGTGTGGAAATGTTCGATTTGCTCAAGGCAGCATTGCGTAGCCGGCCGCGGTACATCATCATCGGTGAGATTCGTGGTGTCGAAGGAGCGACAGCATTCCAGGCAATGCAAACGGGCCACCCGGTCATTGCGACGTTCCACGCATCGTCAATTGTGAAGATGATTCAACGGTTTACCGGTGACCCAATCAATGTTCCAATTCGTTTCTTTGATAACCTAAACTTCGCTATTTTCCAAGAGGTTGTCGAAGCACCAGGGGGAGGAATCGCCCGGCGTGTCACAGGTATTGACGAAGTTATTGGATACAACAAACACAGTGACGGTGTGTTAACCCGTGGTATGTTCGAATGGGATCCCGTGAAGGATAAACACTACTTCCGCGGAATGTTCCAAAGCCATTTGCTTGAAAACAAAATTGCTGCAATGGCAGGTTTTGCCAACAAACGTGATATTTACGATGAAATGCTCAAGAGGGCAGAAGCGCTCCAGCGAATGGTTGATCGAGACCTAACCCATTACGATGACGTGTTTGATCTGCTTGGAATCTACTACAACAGCGGCTGGGAACACTTCGACCGTGCCGTCGATTCATGGAAGGGCATCAATCACGAGTGAGGGATGATGGATGCAGCGAATGTCGATGTGGCAAATCGCTTTACGGCGTCTTGAAATGCCCATTTTGAATTTTCTTGCATACTTCGTAGGTGGTGCGGCTTTTGCAGGTTTTTTCTCCGCAGTTGTCATCATTCTCCTCACTGGTGGTATTTCGGAAGGGGCCTTGTTTTCCGGCTTCGCAGGGATCTTCCTTCTCGTGTTGCTTCCCACTCTTGCAGGGGGTGCAGCAATTGCTTTTCCCCTTCTCGATGTTCAACGTTCAGCAGCGTTGATTGAGAAAGAAATGCACATGTTCATCACTCGAATGGGCATCCTTTCTTTGGGTGAAGTGGGTGCTCAGTCTATTTTCGACATCCTCAAACAAATGAGGGATTATGGCGAGTTAGCCAGTGAAGTTCAGCGGATTGAAACGCTTGTTGACAAGTGGCACACGTCGCTTCCAGAAGCTTCACGAATCGTGGCCCAACAAAGTCCGTCTCCATTGTGGGCGGATTTCCTCGATCGAATGGCGTTTTCCATTGAAGCAGGCCAACCAATCGATGAGTTCATGCGTTCCGAACAGGAAACAATTGCAGAACAGTACACGACCTTGTACGACACGCGTCTTGAATCTGTAGACACCATGAAGGAAATCTATGTGTCTTTGGTTTCTGCTGGATTGTTTGGCCTTGTGATTGCTGGAATTCACTTGGTGCTGTTCGAAGTTGGATCAGCAAGTGATCTTCCAATCGAAGTGGCAAGTCGCCTGCGGTTTCTTTTGCTAGCGGGTTTGTTGTTCACCATTATCCAAGTTGGTGGAGTCTATGCGTTCAATTCGACCATCCCAGAAGACCCAACCTTTGCGCGCGACGAAATGGACACTCCGTTTCGAATTAATTTTCTCAGAGCCCTCATTGGTGCCTCGCTCCTTTCAATTCTTCTCCTCGCCATCACCGTCATTATCATCCTCGCTTCTTGGCAGGAGGTCAGCAGCCAATGGGATCGGTACGGTTTACTTCTTTTTGCTGCCCCACTTTCCCCTATGCTCATTCCAGCATTTATGGTTGGCAGAGAAGAAAGCGCTGTTCTGCGTCGAGATGAAACTTATCCAGATTTTATCCGTGCTCTTGGAGGCACTGCACAAGCGCGTTCTGCTGAACCATCAGCCACCATCAAAGCCCTTCGTGGTATTGACTTCGGTGTCCTCGATGATTCCATCGACCGCTTGGAAAAGCGACTTTCAACCCGGATTAACTCAGATCGTGCTTGGGATTATTTTACCGCAGACACAAACTCTGCAGTCATTTCTCGATACACACGAATTTACATCGAAGGGTCACAATCCTCCGGCCAACCTGCAGGAACTGCAGAGATGGTTTCTCGTTCCGTTGGAAATTTACTTTCCCTACGCCGGCGCCGGGCACTGTCTGCCAACACAATGCGCGGTGTGGCGCTCGGTTTACTGATTGCAACGGTAACCAGCCTCAACGTGACCATTGCAATTGTCTTGAAACTAGGAGATTCAATTGCAGGTGTCGCAGAAGGATTTGTCGATACCGATGTCTCAGCGCTCTCTCGCTTTGGCTCAGATCTTGCTTTACCAATTATGGAAGATGCATCTGCAGTTGAGGAGAACATTCGAATGTTCAAGATTGTCGTGTCGATTTTGGTCTTGTTCCAAGTGGCAGCAGTTTCAATGATCTCAAACCGGTTACGTGGCGGTGGAAAAATCACTGCACTTGGGCAAGCCATTCAATTGCTATGGGTTGCTGGAATCACCTCATTCCTGACTTCTGTTGTTCTTGAAAGTGCTTCAGGAATCTTTGGAGTTTGATGTTCTTCAAGCGAAGGACAATAACATGAATCACGATGCCCAAGCATGCAAGCCATACCTCCTCCGCCCGGGACTGCCGCTCAAACCGCTCCTCCACCTGTGTCACCGTATCAACCCCCACAAGGTTTCGATAAGGCCAAAATTTCCTATTCGTTTGAGCGCTGGTTGATGATTGGAATCATCCTCATTCTCGCTGCAACTCTATTTTCAGAGGTCGTCACCATGTGGGGCCCTCCTGATGCACTGGGTGATGAAGCAACGTTGGAAGACATTTCGGAATACCTCTCAGATGTGGATGGATACAACGACCTCGACCGAGTTGTCACTTCCATCGGTACAATGCTCCAAACGATTGGCTTGGGTCTGATTGGCTATGCTTTGCTTCGTGAGGCCCATTCTGGCACTCATGAGCACACCGCGTTGAGGGTGACCTCGATGATTTTGGGAATTCTTGTTGTGACCAACCTCGCAGCACGAAGCCTCAACCTTGTATGATTATCGTTTTGCTTCCTGAGCAATTCGCTTTTTTGTTGCTGTCCACGAACAGATTGGACACTGCGTTAGATCATGGTTACGAGCGGGGCAATACTCACGCCCGAAGAAAATAATTTGCAAGTGCAATTTGTTCCACAACGACTTGGGGAATATCGCCTTCAAATCACGCTCTGTTCGTTCAACTGTGGTTCCGTTCGATAGCCCCCATCTTGCAGCTAAGCGGTGAATGTGGGTGTCAATAGGGAAGGCTGGAATGCCGAAGGCCTGTGCAAGCACAACACCTGCGGTCTTATGGCCAACGCCGGGCAACGCCTCGAGCGCTTCAAACGAGTCTGGAATCACCCCATCGTGGCGTTCAACGAGCAATTCAGAGAGTCGACGGATGTTTTTCGCCTTGGTCGGTGCCAAGCCCACTTGGCGTATGTCCTCGAGAATTGTTTGAACGGGGAGCTTGGACATCTGTTCTGGAGTGTTGGCTTTTGCGAACAGTGCGGGGGTCACCTCATTGACTTTGAGATCGGTCGTTTGCGCACTCATCAAAACAGCCACGAGCAATTCGAAGGTGTTGGTGTGGTCAAGAGGAACCGGAGTTTCGGGGTACAGTTCCTCAAGCATTTCCACAATGCGAATGGCTTTGTCAGCGCGTTTCATGAGCGTTTCCTCCTGTTTGTGAGCAGGACATCGGGTACTTTGTAAGTGTAGGTTGATGCTTCAGCGTGACAAATGATAAGATGAGTGGTCGGATGAAATTCAAATTCTTCGAACTTTGATTGCAAACCATGAAGCGGCATGGATGCGTTGACCAATCCATCTGAATGGATCGAAAATCCAGTCTGTACGTGATGAGAATGGCTGTGGAAGGACAGCAGTTCATTTTCTGCACTCACAACTCCGAGCCCGTCAAAAAATTCAGTGAAGGTTTCAGCGAGGTTGGTCCATTCGCTTCGTGAGATGCGTTCTGCCACAACACCGCCTCACTTTGCTTCCATCTTCACTGAGTAGGCCTCTCCGGTTGCCCAGCCAAAGACCAAACCTAATGTCACGGAGAGGAGGGGGATGCCGTTGCAGATCAGAGATTCGATCGGTTCGCTGGTTGGTTGCCCTGCGATGTACCAGACTAAGAATCCGAGCAAGAGGCCAGGAAGCAGCATTGTTGCGCCCATAATCAAGGTGCGTAAGAGTCGCATGATGGGAGGATGAGGCGGCGAGTCAAGAAGGTGTGCATTCAAGCGGTTGATTAAATCATGGCTGACAACTGCTCCGCAGTCAGGGTATTGAGCACATCATTGGCTTCTAACCAACCCTTGCGGGCAGCCATCACGCCGTAACTGATGTCGGCAAGGCCGCGCAATGAATGGGCGTCTGGGTTGATGATCACAGGTACACCAAGCCCCTTCGCATGCTTGCACAACCGCCAATCAAGGTCCAATCGGTAGGGGCTAGCGTTCAATTCAACCGCCTTCAAACGACCCTCATCGTTGTGTTCTGCCATGTGCTCTAACACGGCGAAAAGATCGACCTCATAGCCATCTCTTCCCTGAAGAATTCTCCCAGTAGGATGGCCAAGAACCGTTGTTGCAGGGTGGTCGATGCAGCGAATCAATTCTTCAGTGTTTTCAATTTCATCCCTCGCTCGCCATTTTGAGATGGCGTGAACCGAGGCCACTGTGTAATCCAAAGTTCCCAAAACATCGTCGGGGTGATCCAGTTTTCCTCCGGGAAGAATGTCTGATTCAACACCATGGAACAGACGGAAATCTACGCCTTCATCCGCCCAGGCGGCATTGTATTGCTTGATCGTTTCACCTTGCGCGAGAAGGTCCTCAGCGCTGGCGCCATTGGCCACTTGCAACGTAGGGGAATGGTCAGCAATCCCCAACCAATTCCATCCCATTTTGCGAGCTGTTTCAGCCATCTGCTCCAGACTTGCCTCGCCGTCAGAAAGGGTTGTGTGGTTGTGCCATGCTCCTCGGATTTCGCTGGTTTCGAGCAAATGAGGCAGTGCACTTTGTTCTGCTGCAAGGATCTCTCCAGTGTCCTCTCTCAATTCCGGAGTGACCCACTCGAGGTCAAGGTGACGGTAAATGGATTGCTCATCAATGGCGTCTAAGGAAAATTCTGCAGCGGCCATGCCCTTGAGTTCACCTGCTTTCGCCTCAGGAATCAATCCAAATTCATTGAGCCGCAAGCCTCGATCGATGGCCCTTTGTCGCATGGCAATGTTATGCTCCTTACTTCCGGTGAAGTATGCGAGCGTGAATGGGAAGACTTGCGGTGTGACCAATCGCACTTGAGCGTCAATGGTCCCCCCGCTTTCTAATTGCTCATAATCGTCGCCACCAATGGCATCCAATACATTCGGGTCAATGTGGCCGACAGTGAAGCCTTCTTCAAACACCGATGTGTCGAGAATGATACTGATTTTGGAATCGCCAGCGCCTTTGACATCGGCGATTCCAGGAAGGCTGAGGATTGCGGTAGCGACCGCTTCATGATGTTCAGGTTCGACCGCAACGACCAAATCCAAATCTCCGATTGTTTCCTTTCTTCGTCTTGCGCTCCCTGCCAGTTGTGCTTTAATCACGCCATCAATTTGAGCCACACGTGTTTCAAACGCCTCTCCGTACATCAGCCCAACGTCCAACCTTCGCCGTGCTCTGAAGCGGGCTAAAAGTTCAATTCCGTCCAACATTCGGGCCTGTGATTTGGCTCCAAACCCCTTCATTGGGGCGATTTTACCTGCTTCAGCGGCCTCTTTGAGGGATGCAACTGAGTCGACGCCAAGTTCTTGGTTCATCAATTTGATTCGTTTTGGGCCGAGGCCAGGAATGCCAAGCATCTCAATCATCCCTTCTGGTGTTGAAGCGTGGAGTTCAATCCAATCAGACGGCCACCGGCCTTCTGCAATCACTTGTGTAAGCGCTGAGCCGAGTCCTTTGCCAATTCCCTTCATTTCCAATAAACGACCAGTGGCGACAAGTTCTCCCAAATCCTCTGTCAATGAGCCGAGCATCCTGCTCGCGTTTTGGTAAGATCGAACACGGAACACATTCGCTCCTTGGAGTTCCAAAAGCACTGCTACTTGATGCAGTGCCTTGGCGACCTGATTCCGAGAAAAATATGGTGGTCCACTCGGCCTCGCCTTAGGAAGAGAAAACCCGCCACCTGCCATGATTTAACTGGGACGCTGACCCTTGTCAAACATTCCCCTCCGAAGGTTTCCTTTGTCTGCACATTGAAGAACTCCGGCCCCTGCCCTAAACCATGGTCGAACCAACAACCATCGAGCATTTGGCAGAGGGTTTGTGCGGTTTTTCAGCCGTTTTATTCACCTTCATCGCCACTTTTTCCCGCTCTCCACCCGTGGAGCGTTTGGTGCAAAATCTGATTGCTGGGAGTTTGATTGCTGCTGCTGGGGTATTGTGGTGGCTGTCCCTTTCGGGTGGTGAATTATGGGGTTCTAATTACCTACCTAAGCCACTGTCATTGGTTTGCATTGTCATCGCTATTTCCGCCCGTATGAACATCAAGGGCGAGAACGTATCGTTCGGAGCGAATCCACACACCATTGGGAAGGAAGACAAAGAAGAATGATCAAACAATCTCGCCTTTGGGTTGTGGGCCATCTTCATCGCTTGTGGTGTTTTCAATGGATTCTTTTGCCATTTTCTGGTCAATGAAGGTGCGCATGTATTCAGGAAGTTCGCCGTTGACGAAGATGACATCGTTGATGGCCTCGAGTTTTTTCAGTGAATAGTAAATCTGCATCGCCGTCATTGGGGTCGAAGAGCATCCATTGCAGCCTCCATCAAGCGAGAGCATAATGTTGCCATCGCTTGTGTCGAGGACGGTAACCACTCCATCATGCTCGTCAAGGATTTCTTGGACAGGTCCAATCTCGGCAAGCACCTCCTCGGCTGTCATGGTCATGGTGCCCCCTCAGGTTTCTCCTCTTTCAACGATTGCTTCGTTCGCATGAGGGTATGAGTGCTTTCGGCGATTCAGAAAACGGGCCAAAAAGGGCAATAGTACGGGTTTTACAAGGCGAACCACTTATGAGGGGTTCTTTGGTCGCCGAGGCACAGGTGTTCTGTTATGATGGATAATATACCAATGATTGCCGCAGGTGCAGGTCTATTTGGACTTGCGATTGCGTTTATGCTGTATCAACAAGTGAACAAAGTGAAAATTGACAACGACAAGGTTGCCAACATCACCGAAGAAATTCAAAAAGGCGCCATGGCGTTCCTCTTTGCAGAATACCGAGTTCTTGCCATATTCGTCGTGGTTGTCGGAATTGCTCTTACGCAACTCAATGACATGAACACCGCTCTTGCCTTCTTTGGAGGTGCACTTGCATCTGTTGCTGCTGGGTTCTCTGGAATGCGTGCTGCAACCTCAGCCAACGGCCGAACCACCATGGCTGCTAAGAACGACGGCAAAGCAGGGGCACTTTCAGTCTCCTACAACGGTGGGGCCGTCATGGGTCTTTCAGTTGGTGGCCTCGGGCTTCTCGGTATCTCTCTTGTTGCATATTGGCTCGGTGCTGGCGATGCTAACCCCGACCTTTCTGCAGCTGCAGGATTCGGTATGGGTGCCTCATCCATTGCGCTCTTCGCTCGCGTCGGGGGTGGAATTTACACCAAGGCTGCTGACGTTGGCGCAGATTTAGTCGGTAAGGTCGAAGCAGGAATTCCTGAGGACGACCCTCGCAACCCCGGTGTGATCGCAGATAACGTTGGCGACAACGTCGGTGACGTTGCAGGAATGGGCGCTGACATCTTCGAATCCTTTGTGGGCTCAATCATCGCAGCCATGATCATCGCAAGCTCCGAGGACTTTGCCGGTGCTTCCGACTACATCATGATGCCAATTATGCTTGGCCTGATTGGATACGTCGCATCCATCATTGGTGTGTTCTCAATGTTCGTTCTCAAGAACGGCAAAGACGCAGCCGCTGCACTTCGTAACACCACTTTCATCGCAGCTCTTCTTTTCTGGATTGGCGGATATCTTTCGCTCGAAAGCGGTTCAATCGCCGGCTTTGAATATTCAGGACTTGGCTTGATTGATGTGAGTTCTGGAGTCATGCATTCGGTTGTTTTGGGCAGTGTTGTCGGAATCGCAATCGGTCTCATCACAGAATACTACACTGGAATTGAACCCGTTTTTGGAATCAAAACCAAAGCCATCCCTCACATCGGTGAAATGTCTAAGACTGGACCTGCAACCAACGCCATTGCCGGACTTTCGGTCGGTATGATGTCAACCTTCATCCCAATCATTCTGATTGCTGCTGGTATCTTTGGAGCAAACTACTTCGGTGGAGATGATTTCGGCCTCTATTGCATTGCAATGGCTGCAATGGGCATGCTTGCTACGGTCGGTGTGACCATGACCGTCGATGCTTACGGGCCAGTTGCTGACAACGCAGGTGGAATTGCTGAGATGAGCGGACTCGGTTCTGATGTTCGAGCAATCACCGATGAACTCGATTCGATTGGAAACACAACTGCAGCAGTTGGAAAAGGTTTCGCAATTGGATCTGCTGCATTGACCGCATTGGCACTCTTTGCAGCTTACACAGCAGCTGTCGGTCCATCCAATCTTGACTTGACATTGACGAATCCAATGGTCGTTATCGGCCTCCTTATTGGCGGTGGTCTACCGTTCGTTGTCGCTGCTATGACCATGACTTCGGTCGGCAAGGCAGCAGGCGACATGGTTGTTGAAATCCGACGCCAATTTGCCATCATGCGAGAAAGTTTGTCCAAGGACTCCTCCTTCGAAGGCGACATCGAAGACGCCACAACATGGCCTGAAAAGGTGGTTGCAGGTGACATGACGTATCCTGACTCACAAACATGTGTCGATATCTCGACCAAGGCTGCTCTGCGAGAAATGGTCGGCCCGGGTGTCGTCGCTGTCCTCGCACCTGTCATCGTCGGTCTGGCCCTTGGGGCAGATGCTCTTGGTGGACTTCTTGCAGGTTCCCTCGTAACCGGTGTCCTCATGGCTTTGTTCATGGCAAACGCCGGTGGCGCTTGGGACAATGCAAAGAAAGCAATTGAGCAAGGACACATTGAAGGCGCAAAGAAGGGCGATGATGCTCACGAAGCAGCCGTCATCGGTGACACGATCGGAGACCCATTCAAGGACACCTCTGGTCCATCACTCAACATTCTCATCAAATTGATGTCCATTGTTGCCGTTGTATTGGCTGGCACAGGGCAACTTGTTTGAGGCGCTTTTGAGCGTTAGGCTCATGAAGGCCTCATGGTAGGCCGTACCATGAAGGGACGATCCCGTGCACTTGTGCTCGTGCTTCTGTTTGTGTGTTCAACCACGCTTGCTGGTTGTACAAATGGGACACTGGAGGGCACCTCCCAGGACACCACGACCGAGGAGCAAAAACTTCTCCCTGAATGGGAGGTCGGAGACCAATGGCTTTACACCTTCATTACGCCACAATTTGGTGAGGACAGCGCACGACTCGTCGTGGCTGAAATCGATGAAGATGAAGGCGTCTATAACGTTGGAATTTCATCGAGGACAGAAGCTCAACGACACGCAGTGATCAACCACAATCCGTTTCTTGGGCGAATGACGATTGATGGGCTTTCTGTTTATGAGAACGGGGAGCCTCAATCGGTGTTTTCGTTCCCTTGGGCTGTTGGAGACAGTTGGACTTTTACCCTTTTTGGACAGGAATGGAGTGCTTCTACAGACTCGATCAACAACGGCAATGCCCGTGTATCTGCAACTTCAGCAGAAGGGCATGAACTCTCCTACACCTTCAGTGGTAGTAAGGAATTTATGGAGTCTTTTGTTTGGCGTGATGGTGACGGAGTTCGTCAATTGCGAATGGATTTGAATGCTGCTCGAAGCGGATACTCTGGCGATGTTTTCTTTTACCGAGCAGGAGATTTACTCGACAGTCTCTATGAAGAAAACGATCAAGAATTATACGATACATTCCTTGACGAAGGGCATTCCTCCGAAGGAGATTGGAACACGCTTGTTTGGTATTTGGATGTCGAAATTAGCCAAGGCGGCTCAGGTTCACTTTCTATGAAAGACCATGCAGGAGCTTCTCCACTCACCAGAGCATGGGGTTCAGGAGCAACTGAGCCGGGTACCATTGGCACAATTCCGTCAAACACGGGAGAATATTCACTCACTGTAACCGTACGTGGCCCAGGCTCCTTTGTTCACCTGCGTGTTGCAGGTGCACTTGTTTTCCAGTGGACCCTTTGAGGTGATGCATTGCCCACGCTCATTATGATGCACGGCATGACTGGCAATGCGGCAATGATGCGACCTTTTGCCGAAAAAATCCTCCCTGAAGGTTGGACGTTAATTGTCCCAGAAGCGAGGTACATGCACCCACGCCGAGGTCGAACTTGGTGGCGGTATGAGGATGAAGACGCAGACGCAACTCGGCGAATGAACCTCTCGAGGCGGGAACTGATCGATGTGGATTCAAGCCTGTCTCAACTTGAGCAGTTGATTGCTGAACACGCACCAATGGGTCCTCTGGTTGTGGGTGGTTTCTCCCAAGGTGGGGCGATGGCCCAAGAAATGCTCCAACTGCCCATGGCGGACCGAATCATTGGTGTGATCGCCATTGGAACGCGGCTGGTACGGGGCATGGAACTTGGCCTTCGTTTAGCAGAACTCGACCCTAAACATCTGTTCTGGATGCATGGGGAACGCGACGTCCGAGTTTCGATTCAAGACGGATGGGCGGTCGCACACACCTTCGAGGCCGCTGGGTGGGCGCTTGAACTCATAGAGCACCCCAAGGGTCACATGATTCCGATGGAGCACCACGATGCTCTCAAAGAGTGGTTAGTTGCCCTTGGACAGGTAGGATTGTAGTTCTGTAAATCCACCGATAAACATCGGTTGTTCTTTTCTAATATCAAGCACAACGGGGACCGTTCGGTGTCCAGTCGCCGCAACAACTTCGCTTCTTTGTGCATCTCCAGCGTCGAAATTCAACTCTGTGTAGGTCAAGCCTTTTCCGTCCAACAACCGCTTTGCTGCAGTGCAATAACCACAGAAATTGCCCGTGTACAAGAGAAATTGTGTACCTGCGTTTGCCGCATCATTGAGGACGGATTCTTCGCTCATGATTCCGGGGGGGCGCAGCACCTACTTGAACACCTTGAGGTTATTTCAGTGCCTCGATGATGGCTTTGCGTACCGTTTCTTCGTGCTCAGGGATGCCTCGAATAATGCTCACATTTACGCCGGCTTTGGTGGCGATGCTGGTGAGAATCTCTGATGTGAGACTTCCCATGCCGTGTTCATCAATGAACGTGGCACTGGTCGGAGATTTGGCCACACGACGTGTCCCAGCGTAACCGGCTCCGTCAGTGACCAAAACAACGCGGTCCACTGATCCTTGTTCAACATGATTCATCGCTTTGCACATCGGAGCAATGGTCCCTCCCAGGCGTTCGAGTGGATCTTTGGCTTGATTGTCAAAGGTGCAGATGAGGACTCGACTCCCGCCTCCGCCATCCTTGAGGATGGTCCAACCCTCGTTTTGCAGCCAATCAAGGTCCAAGTCGGGATTACCAAAGAATCGCACCCCTCGCATATCACTTCGTCGGTGATTATGGCATGAAGTTCTTTGCGTCCGAGTTGACGACCCTGTCAATACATCTAAGAGGAAGCAGAGACAAAAGGATACACAGAGAATTTGGTGTTTCCATGGAAGGACGGAAGGATAAAAAGACCACTCTCCCACCTTTCTTCATGGATGGGGAGGCGACGCGCAAAAAGTTAGCCGTTTTTTGCACCCTTGCCTTGTTTATATTCAGCTCTGTTTCCGTCGCCCTCCAGCCAGCATCCCTCGAATTAGAAGACCCACTCGGCCTTCTCGAAACCGGGGCGAGGAGCGATTCTGATGGTGACAATGTTTCTGACGGAGACGATGAATGTCCCAACGGCGCTACAGGTTGGAATTCAACCTCTGTTACCGATCACGATTCTGATGGGTGCCGTGATTCCGATGAGGACGATGATGATGACAATGATGGCGTCTTGGATAATGATGACACATGCGCTAAAGGAGTTCTTGGTTGGACTTCTTCAACTTCGACCGACCACGATGGTGATGGGTGCAGGGACAACACTCCCGAAGATTCAGATGACGACAATGACTCAATCCCCGATGGTTCAGATGATTGTCCTACCGGTGAGGTTGGCTGGACTCCTTCCTCAACGACCGATTACGATTCCGATGGATGTTTAGATTCCGCTACAGAAGACATCGATGACGATAACGACACCCGTCCGGATCCTTTTGATGATTGCCCGACTGGTGACTTGAATTGGGTTTCCACTCCTGCCACAGACCATGATAATGATGGCTGTCAAGATGCTGTTGAGGACACCGATGACGATAACGACGGCGTGGATGACGGCGATGACGATTGCACCCCTGGAGACACAGGCTGGGTCTCAAATGGGGGCACTGATCACGACACTGATGGCTGCCAAGATGCTGCTGAAGACATGGATGACGACAACGACAGTGTCCCTGACTCCACGGACGATTGCCAAACAGGGGAGATGGGATGGTCACCTTCGCTCGGCACCGATTACGATTCGGATGGTTGCCAAGACAGCAATGAAGACAATGATGATGACAACGATAATGTCGAGGATTCTGTCGATGATTGCCCCACAGGAAATCTAGGTTGGACTTCAACACCAGGAACAGATAACGACGATGATGGCTGTGAAGACGCTTCTTCAGAAGACACGGATGACGATAACGATGGCATCTCCGACGGGAGCGACAACTGCCCAACCGGTGACGTTGGGTGGTCCCCAAGTGCATCAACAGATTACGATTCAGATGGTTGCCAAGACAGCGGAGAAGACAATGACGACGACAACGATGGTGTCATCGACAGCAGTGACAACTGTCCAACAGGCGACCTTGGATGGACTTCAACGCCTACCAACGACTACGACAGCGATGGTTGCCAGGATGGCAGCGAAGACGATGATCGAGACAACGACGGTATCCTTGATGGCTCAGATGACTGCCCTCAAGGCGACCTCGACTGGGTCTCGTCTGGGACCACAGACAACGACGGCGATGGTTGTCAAGACAGCGGTGAGGACGGAGATGACGACAATGATGGAATCGCTGACGGAAGCGATCAATGTCCTGCGGGTGATGTTGGCTGGACACCCTCCTCATCAACCGACCATGACAGCGATGGTTGCCGCGATGCAGGCGAAGATACGGATGATGACAATGACGGCGTTGCCGATACTTCTGACCTGTGTGAGAAGGGCTTGCTCGGCTGGACCTCTACCCCTGCTACAGACAACGATGAGGATGGTTGTGAGGATACTTCAGAGGATTCCGATGACGATAACGATGGTGACGCTGACAGCAGCGACAATTGTCCACTTGATTCAAATTCAGATCAGAGCAACTACGATTTCGACGCCCTTGGTGATGTCTGCGACCCTGATGATGACAACGATGGCATTGACGACGTTGATGATGCTTGCTCACAAGGAAACCAACCTTGGACTTCTTCTTCCTCCAACGATCACGACTCCGATGGATGTCATGATACGATAGAAGACAGCGACGATGATAACGATGGTGTGAACGATGGTTCTGATTCTTGCTCTCTGGGCCAAATTGGCTGGGTCTCCAATGCAGGCTCCGACAACGACGGTGATGGGTGTAAGGACAACACCGGCGAAGATGTTGATGACGACAATGATGGCATTCCCGATGTCGATGACGATTGTCCACGTGGGGATGTAGGTTGGTCTCCGAGTGGAACCACAGACTATGATTCAGACGGTTGTCAAGACAGTGGCGAGGACGGCGACGATGATAATGACGGCGTCAGTGATGGCAACGATGCCTGTCCAAAAGGCAACCTTGGTTGGACCTCGACGTCAGCAACAGATTCTGATGGTGACGGGTGTCAAGATTCAACCAACGAAGATTCGGATGACGACAATGACGGCGTCAACGATGGATCGGATAATTGTCCAGTCACTGCGAACCCAACTCAAACCGATTATGACGGCGACGGCATGGGTGACGCATGCGATTCAGATGATGACGGTGACGGCATCAACGACTGGAACGATGACTGCCCTAGAAACCCCTTTGAGAAGAATTGGGCCTCTTCCGTGGCCAACGACCACGATGGCGACGGTTGCAAGGATTCAACTGGTGAAGATACGGACGATGACAATGACGGGATTTCCGATGCGCTTGATGATTGCACTCCGGGTGATATCGGTTGGGTTTCAACCGGTTTAACCGATTATGACAGCGATGGTTGTCAAGATGCGATGGAAGACACGGATGATGATAATGACGGTGTCATTGATCTCGATGACAACTGCCCAAAGGGGGAAATGGGTTGGATTCCAACTCTGACCAATGATTACGACTCAGATGGTTGTCGTGACAACACCGAAGATCCCGATGATGACAACGATGGTGTCTTCGATAACGTCGATGTATGTGTTCGGGGAGACATTGGCTGGGTTTCCTCTGGTGCAACAGATCATGACAGCGACGGTTGCCAGGACTCACAAGAGGATTTAGACGATGACAACGATGGCGTAGCAGACGTGAACGACGATTGCCGCCTTGGTGAGCTTGGGTGGATCTCCAATGCAGCCAATGATTATGATTCGGATGGTTGTAGAGACGCAACCGAAGACAACGATGATGACAATGACCTCATCCTCGACGTAGATGATCAATGCATGCCGGGAGATTTAGGTTGGACTTCGAATGCGACCTCTGATCACGATGCGGACGGATGCAATGACGCGTCGGAGGACCTTGATGACGACAACGACGGCGTACCAGATAATCTCGATGCGTGTCAAACAGGTGATCTCGGCTGGATTTCAGTGTTCGTGGACCCTGATCAAAATCTAATTACGGATTGGGATGGAGATGGTTGCCGAGATGTTGGCGAGGACCTCGATGACGATAACGACAGGGTCCTTGACGGCGATGATCTCTGCCCCAGATTTACACACTGGAACTGGTCCTCTGCAAACTTTGGTGATCATGACAGCGATGGTTGCATGGACGACATGTGGAACAACGGATTCTTTTCGATGGAAGAAGACCTTGATGATGACAATGATGAAGTTCCCGATGTTTCTGATGATTGCCACTATGGGGACTTAGGCTGGATAAGCAGCGCTTCAACAGACCATGATGCCGATGGTTGCTGGGATGACGGTGAAGATACTGATGACGATAACGATTCAATTTTTGATGGTGCGGATTCGTGTCCTCGGGGGGATGTCGGATGGACTCCAACTGCTGAGTCGGATTTCGATTCGGATGGATGTCAAGACACTGGGGAAGATGTCGATGATGACAATGACGGGGTATTTGATTCAAACGATTTATGTCCGTTCACGATTCTTAACTGGCTTTCTGAATCAGGAACGGACCACGATGCTGATGGATGCAAAGACGATGTTGAAGATCTTGATGACGATAACGATGGTATCCTTGATGAAGCGGATTTATGCCCAAAGGGAATCGTCGGTTGGATTTCCGAGCCTACACCTGGCATTGATTACGACCAAGATGGCTGCTATGACACGTATGAAGACGATGATTGGGACAATGACGGGGTATTGAACGATTACGACTCTTGCAAATCTGGTACCTTAAATTGGACAGCATCCCCAATTTTGGATTATGATGGCGATGGTTGCTTAGACGCAACAGAGGATTCGGATGATGATAATGACAAAGTGGCAGATATTTTTGACGACTGCAAGGGTGCAGTGAATTGGAGTTCAACGAAATCGTCCGATCATGATGGCGATGGCTGCAGAGATTCTGATGAAGATTTAGACGATGACAATGACACATATTCTGATGAAGAAGACACATGTCCACTTGGAACCGTCGGTTGGACTCCCTCTGCGACTCTGGATAAGGACTCAGATGGGTGTTTGGACCTTCTCGAAGACCCAGATGACGATAACGATGGAATCCTCGACCTCCTTGACCAATGCCGTGCAGGGGATGTCGATTGGCTTGCATCACCCGCGACAGATTATGACAGCGACGGATGTCAAGATTCAGGCGAAGACCTCGACGACGACAATGACCTTGTTCTGGACTTAAACGATGAATGCCCTACTGGGGATTTGGATTGGTTTTCTAATCCTCTAACGGATTTTGATTCGGATGGATGTCAAGATCAACTTGAAGATCTTGATGATGATAACGACCTTGTCTTGGATTCAGTTGATTTCTGCCTCGATGGAGAATTGAACTGGCAATCAACCTTGGCCACAGACTATGACTCTGATGGATGTCAGGATCTGACCGAAGACATTGATGATGATAACGACGGGGTTGAAGATTTGTTCGAAAATTGTCCAATGGGGGAACTAGACTGGATTTCAGACCCCGTGCTTGACTACGATGGTGATGGATGTCGCGACGCCACTGAAGACCTCGATGACGACAATGATGGCGTCACTGATCTGGAAGATTCGTGCCAAAAAGGCGACTTAGATTGGCAATCTTACAACGTCACCGACTCAGATGCTGACGGGTGCCAGGACTTGACAGAGGATTTGGATTACGAGACGCCTGAACCTGAAGAAAGCGGCATCGAATGCAACCCCTTTGTCACCACATGCAACGAAACAGCATCTGATGAAATCGAACCTCAAGCGACGAACGATGAGGGTGAGGTGCAGAGCTTGATCCTTGGATTATTAGCCATGGCCCTTGTGCCAACCATTCTTGGCGGATTATTGATTGCATACAGGATAAGATGGTAGTTCATTTGATACCCCTGTGTTGAAGAAGGACCAGCCACTCGTTCCAGCATGGACAGCGTGACCATCCTCGTGGCCTCATCAGGAAAGAACGTAGCACTTGCCAAGGCCTTCGAACAACAACTTGCTTCGAAAAGCATTCCATTCAACACGCTTCATCTTTGCGATTTAGACCTTCCAATGTACACCACTGAGCAAGAAGAAAAGGGTATCGAAATGCCAGGCTTCAAACCTGCCTCTGACTCAATCAAAGCCGCAAAGGGGCTCATAGTTTGCGCTCCAGAGTACAACGGTTCTATGCCGCCTGTTCTGAACAATTTCATAGCATGGCTTTCGACAAGCACTGAGGACTTCCGTGAACACTTCAACGGGAAGTTCGTCGCCTTAGCCACCCACAGCGGTGGGGGAGGGCACAACTTGATGACCTCGATGCGCATTCAATTTTCTCACCTTGGAGCGAATGTTCTGGGCCGAGTGGCGATTGTCAATTCAAGCAAACCCATCAACCTCAAAACCATTGAAGCACTTGTCGACGGGGTGATTGCATGAAGCGAAGATCACTGAAAACCACCGTTCCAACCCACACCGTTCTCGAAGGAGGGGGTTTCCCTGTCCGCCGCCCGGCTGCAATGGGCTCGCTGATGAGCCCATTCCTGCTCTTGGATGAGATGGGTCCAGTTCATTGGGATCCATATTCAGCAATCGGTGCACCAGATCACCCTCATCGCGGGTTTGAAACGGTCACCTACATGCTTCAAGGTGCGATGCAGCATCGTGACAGTGCGGGGAACAAAGGCGATTTGAATCCAGGAGACGTTCAGTGGATGACGGCTGGACGCGGCATTATTCATTCCGAATTACCTCAGGACGAATTCTACAAAACGGGTGGGACCACACACGGGTTCCAGATATGGGTAAATCTCCCAGCGAAGGACAAAATGATGGCGCCCAGGTACCAAGACATTCCAGCCAAAGACATTCCAAGTGTACGCTCCGAAGATGGCAGTGTATGGGCGAACGTCATAGCGGGGGAAACTATGGGCGTCAAAGCCGTGATTGACACGGTGATCCCAATCACCTACCTCCACATGAAAATGGACCGGGGTTCATCTCACGTTCAATCCATCAAATCAGGACTCAACGGGATGATTTACGTTTTTGGTGGGACGGTTCACTTGGACGGTCGTGCAGTTCAAGACGGACAGTTAGCACTGATGACGGATGGTGACGAGGTGCTGTTTGAAGCACGAGACGGCGATGCAGAATTTTTGATTCTAGCAGGACCTGAAATCGGGGAGCCAATCGCACGGTATGGTCCATTTGTCATGAACACCCGTGAAGAAATTCATCAAGCGGTGACTGACTATCAAAATGGCACACTTGCCTGACTCGCAGCGGACGAATACTTGCCTGGGAAAATATTTCCAAAGAGGCAACTCAAAGCCTATTTTTTGTCAAAATGCTCGTGCCGGGATTCGAACCCGGGTCGGCGGGATGAAAACCCACTATGATGGACCTAGCTACACCACACGAGCGACAGCCAAGCCACCGACCACCCCTTGATAATGATTCGCTCGCATGCGTTCGCCGCTTTGCCCCTCTTAGAGGAGCAGTCAGGCTTGTAGCTTGCTTTCAACATTCAAGTTGTTCCACCAGCGTAGGCTGAGGAAAGCCACACATCCAAGGACAATGAGAAGGACTCCAAGGAGAATTTCATTGTCCAAGAACCACATCAAGGCATCATAGGCTTGGCTGCCATAGATGCCAATCAAAACTGCTTCAAGACCAAATCGCAGGCCACGCCCTGCCAACCCGGCGGCAATGAACGGGCGCTTTTCCATCTCACCCATTCCTGCAATCCAGCCAAACACCTTGTATGGAATTGGGGAAAATGCGGCAATAAAGATCCCAAATGTACCGTAGCGTTGAGTGAGGGCCTCGATTTTCTCGACGTGTGTGCTCGAACCAAATTTTTGGATGAGCGTTCGCCCCCAACGTTGGCCGATTAGGTAGCCAATGAATGATCCAGCGACCGATGAAAGGGTGACGACAAGCCACAACCAAACGACGACATTCAGGTTGCCCATTTCATTCAGCAGCAGAGGGATGTAAACCACGTCTGGTGGGACCGGTTGAATGATGGCCTCAGTCAGTGAAACCATCGCCAAACTTGCCGGTCCAAAGACATCGAAGGCGTCCACAATTGCCTCCTTCCATGTCATGCTGCTGACTCAAAGCACTTCGATATGAAGATGTGGGCGAGCGGTGAGTTCATTGAGTATGTTCTTCGGTCGTACACCACATGCGGGTGCTTGATACGGCGGCTTTGCTTCATTGGCCTGTTGACCAATTGGCCGATGGCGTATGCGCTTTCAGCCAACAGGCTGAATTGGAACGCGTTAGCCCGCAACGCTCCCTCTTGATTGAGAGCCTTGATACCATTCAATGGCGCGATGTCCCACCCGGTTGGTTAGAAGGCGGCAGAGAAGCGGCAGCCGCAAGTGGAGACCTACCGCGCCTTTCGGACGTCGATTTGGATGTTCTTTCTCTTGCTCTTGCCCTTGACGCAACCCTTGTCACAGACGATTACCGTCTCCAAAATGTGATGCAGTCAATGAACTTAAACACGCAATCTGTTGGTACTGCGGGTGCAAAAAAGGTATGGCGTTGGGAATTACGGTGTACAGGATGCAGGGCTACAACGCCAGTGCCTGCAAATGTTGATCGTTCGAAAAAGGGAACGGTGGCAGAGTGTGATATTTGCGGTTCGCCAATGAACATCAAGCGAGCCAGATGAACTCATTCGTCGGAGGAAAGTGCCTCAAGGGCTTCGACTTTCTTCTCCAGTTTGCCCATCTCCATCCCAGCGGGTTCAATGCCAACAGCCTTGGCTCGCTCGAACAAGCGTTGTTCGGCAGTTCGTCCACCAGCTTCCATGTCTTCAATGGCCTTTGATGGGTCAAGTGCACGAGATGTATCTGCAAGCCCTTTCTGAAACTCACCTTTGGAACGTCCCAATGCATTAGCCATTTTTGGTAAGCGCTCTGCTCCAAAAAGGACAAAGAAAATCCCGACCAAAATGAACATTTCCAACGGACCCAAGCCACCTATCATGCTGCTTCCTCAAGTCGGGGTGGAGGCCGGTGCTGTTCAAGGCTTCGGCTTCAGTGGCGCTCGGGGTGGTGTTCATCCACCAGATACAGGGGGTAAAACCGCAATTTCATCACCGTTTGAGGGATGAATGTCCATAGGGCATCGTTCGTTGTTCAATGCGACCGTAATCCCTTTTGCAATCCAATCTTCAATCTCCAAGTAAATGAGGATGTCTTCGATGCTTGTGTTGTTTCCAATTGGGACTTTGTGACTACGAGAACCAAGCACATCAATCAAAGGTCCGAAGACAATGACACGGACAGATCCTTGGCCATCATCGTCCATGTTGGTGGGTTCTAAGCGGTAGTTTATCAACGCACTCGGTTGTCCTAGATGCATGAGCACCTCAATGCAAGCCACTGGTGTATGGAAACTCTATGCTTCCGGGACCTCAACCGTTGAAGCGGTTCGTGGCGTCGATGTCACCCTGAAGGTTGGTGAAATGGTGGCGATTATGGGGCCATCGGGATGCGGCAAAACCACCCTCCTTAATGTGCTGAGTGGGATTGATGTTCCGAGTGCAGGGGAAGTGTTCGTCGATGGCAAACCTCTGTTTGGTGTCAGTGACAATGAAAGAACGACAATGCGTTCTAATTACCTCGGATTTATTTTCCAAGATTTCAATCTCCTGCCTGTCCTCTCGGCGGTGGAGAATGTGGAATTGCCCTTGCTCTTGCTTGGCGTTGGTGCGAGCGAGGCTCGGTTGCGTGCCATGCAGGCCCTCACGGACGTCGGTTTGGCTGAACGCAGCCAACATCGGCCCGCAGAACTCTCTGGTGGCCAGCAACAGCGGGTTGCCGTCGCTCGTGCAGTGGTGCACCGCCCGGCTGTGATCCTGTGTGATGAACCTACAGGGAACCTTGATTCGAAAACTTCCGAAGAAGTCCTAGCGCTCCTGAAACGAATCAACGAGGAACATCAAACGACATTTCTCATCGTGACTCATGATGCTGGAATTGCCGAACTCTGCGATCGTGTCCTCCAGATGGAAGACGGATTGATCATCGGTAACCCCATGCAGGCCGAGGAGGAATGAATCTGCTGCTCCCACTGGCTCTCGTTGTGATGATTGTTGCCTTCTTGGCAACCGCTTCAGCGTGGAGCCTCTGGCGCGCCCATTCGACCTCGAGCATACGCTTGCTCGCCCTTATCGGTGTGCCAGTTGCAGACACAATACTCGCTTTTTTGCTTCTTGATTGGTGGTTGATTGACGGGGCAACTCGGTTGGTGGGAGCCATTTCCTTTGGTGTGATTTCTCTTGTTTTTGTCCAACCATTGTTGATCCCTCAACGGCTCGTAGTCTGGCGTTTGGCTCGTGAAACTGTAATGCGGCGCAAACGCCAAGCAGCCTTGCTCATGCTCGGACTCATCATTGCTTCTGCCATTATCACCTCTTCCTTGGTGGTCGGTGATTCACTGGATGCAACCGTGCAATACGAGGTCGAGGGCGCCTGGGGTGAAACAGACATCACCATTGGTGGATTTGACCTCTCAACAGGTGAACGTGTGACGATAAGCGAGGACGTGAGCTCTTCAATATGGAATCAATCACAGGCCGACCTCCAACTTTCTAAGACACTTCTCGGCCAACAGAGAGGCCTCATTGCGGGTGTGAGTATAGAGGGGCAGGAACGATCCCTTCCTAGCATCACTTGGTTGGCCTTTGATGGCTCAATTGACGAAAATGAAGTCTGGCCTGGTATTGGAGGTGTAAACGGGGTTCGGTATGCTGAAATCGCAGCCACAAACGGTCCGGAACGCCCACTCATGGTGGTGGTCAATGCTGTGTTGGCGGAAGAACTCAATCTCACAGCGGGTGATTCTATCGAGTTGGGCTGGTATGTCACCGATGACAATCAAAGACAACGTCTAACAGCTAATGCATCTGTTTTGAAGGTGGTAGCAAACACGGGTCAAGGCGCTGCTGCAGGGACTTCAACCCCTGCTTTGTTTACCGATCTTAACACCGCCCAACGCTTGCAACAACTCGATGGCCGCGTGAATACCCTGCACTATGCCGTTGCAACAAGCCACGAACACGCAGCAGGTATTGAACCGATTATTGAGGCGCTCGAACTCCATCTTGATGACGCGCTGACCGCTGAATCAATCGGTTTACAATTTGATGTGGATGGTTCAACGGATACCATCAGCGTTTCGTCCACTTCCGGCCTTGGGCGTCTTGCAGGAACGGATGTGGTGGCTTTGCGAGAAAACACAACCTCTCTGGGCATTGATACAGTGATGGAAGTCTTGCAAGTACCCTTGGTTGATCTTAGCCTAGATGATGAATCATTGCTGACGCTTGCAAACAATCAACCGAATGAATTGGTCATTGGAGAACGTGGGCTGTGGCATTCGAGTCCTTCCGGCTTCGGTGTCCAAATTGATGGATTGGGTGATGCATGGGTTTGGAGGGTCCCCGATGGAGGGGCACTGTATGATTTCACACTCTCATCTGACGGACAATTGGGGGGCGCAGTTCACGCAGGAGGCATGGTCATTGGCTCAGAACAAGATATCGATGCAGAGGAGTGGGCATCCTACTCCTCTGACGCCTCGATGCGAACCCTTGTTTCAGATTCCTCAGGCTGGTGGGCAATTGAAGCAGATGATGAAGCGCTTCTCCTGCATCATTTTTCTCACGATCTTTCCACCCATGAAGAACGACTGTTGGCCGTGGATGTTCCATCTAAGATTTTGAACATTGACTTATTCATCGATGATGGTTTCTACCTTGAAATTGAAGGCTTACTTTCGATTGAAAGGTACGCATCTCAAACGATTGACCTCAACAGCACATTCAGCGTCTATGACGGAGACAACTGGCCTTCATTCATTCCAAACACCTCGTCAGTGCCTGAACATCAACGCTGTGATGGCAGCGTCTCAGTGAGCGGTTTTTCGCCCATTCAGCACTGGTGCAGTTATGAGGAGGGACTGCTGCGTTGGAACGCACAAGACCAAACTGTCGAATCCATCAGATTGCCCGTTCTCTCTTCTGCGGGTGGGTTCGGGACCATGCCTCAATTGCTGCTTGCCTTTGGCGGACAAGACGCACCCTTCGAGGTTGAAAATTCATCCATGCTGATCAGTCAACGGCTCAGTGTTCTGAATCTTCCAGAAGATGATGCGAACTTTTGGCTAAAGGGATTGATTCCCTACGCCTTTGGTGATGATACGGCATATCGATTGACCAACGCAGGATATTACACCGATGTTGATGGTTTAGAAGGCCTCTCCGAATTGGACGGAGTGGTTCTAGGATTGGTGAGTTTGACTGATGCAGAACACCTAGCCTCAGCCGCTGAAGATGAACGAAATCTCCTTGTTCTGACATCTCTTGATGGAAACAGTTCCAGCACTGCCATCGCGGTTCAGTCCTGGTTTGATGAGCAAGCAACGGGTTCAGACCTCAACCTCAACGTACAGGCGGTAAAAATCGAGGCTGCGGCAATGGCTGCAGAATCTTCAGGTGTTCTTGCTGCAATGTTCCTTGTGTTTGGTTCGTTCACGATCGCAGCAGGCGTGCTTTTGGTGCTCACCATCGTCCTGATGCTTGCAGAAGCACGAAGAAGTGAATTTGGCACCCTCCGTTCAATTGGATTATCACAATCTGATGCACGCGCACTTGCAATGATGGAAGGAGGGCTCGTAGGGAGCGTATCAGCTGCACTTGGTTCGATACTTGGACTTGGTTTAGCGTGGTTCATCAGCATTGGATTCCAACAAATGTTCAGTTCAGTCGGGTCTGGTCAATTTGTTTTCAAATGGACCTTAGGTTCCGTCTTTGCTGGATGGGCTTGGGGCTTTTTACTTGCAATGCTAACTCTTTGGTGCACCGCTGTGTGGACGGCTCGAACCAATATTGTGGTGGCATTAAGGGGTGGTCGTGAACCCTCGACAGGGGCGGTGTCTTGGCTTCTTGTGTTGATTCAGGTGCTCTTTGCAGGAACGGGGGCGCTTTGCCTTGCAGTCTTGGCGGTTGTTGGTCTGGACAGTTCCTTTGCATACTTCACCTGGGTCGTGTCTGGCGTTTGTTTCTTGATTGCCTTCATTCCAGCACTGACTCTGGAAGTGCCAACCTTCCTGCGACAACGTTCCAAAGCATGGGCCAATCTTCACCGTCATGCAGGCAGGAATACATTGGGTGTACTCGGCCTTTCTTTATTGGTTTGGACCGTTGGCCTGCACGGCATCGATCCCGTGCGTCAAGGGATGACGCCTGACGAATTGTCATTTATCGTGCTTGGTCTTGTGGAAGTGTTTGCTGGTGTACTTTTGCTGACAAGTGCAGCACCATTGCTCGTTGGACGGCTTGGAAAATCGAAGCGATTGACAAAACGATTTGGACCAGTCTTACCAGTTGCTCTCGCCCACCCACTCGCAGCGCCGGTTCGAACAGCTGTGGTGATGGGTATGTTCTCAATCACTGTGTTTTCGGTGGTGGTCCTTGGTGGGTATGCCGAGCAATTTGACAATTATTCCAGTTCCTTCGTTGAAGACGCGGAGGGTGATTACGAACTTCTCCTCACAGGGTCAATGTCCCGTCCAATCGAGTTGCCTGAGGACCCCGCAGAATGGAATCTGACCTCATCCGTCGCATCGTCCATTGATTCTGTCGCTCGCATCGAACGAAGTCAAGTGTTTTTAGAAAACGCTGAAGGCGATCGAATGCCCTACCTTCTCAGGGGCTTTGATGATAATTTTTCATCCCATGGAGGATTGCCATTGTACCAATGGGATCCAAGCCTTGGTGACTCTCAGCGAGAAGCATGGATCACGGTTGGTTCAAGGGACGATTTGGTGTTTGTTGACGCTTCATTTGGCCTCGAGTCAGTAGCAGATGGTAGCGGTCTATCGATGCTCAGTTTTTCAATTGGAGAATCAATTTCACTAATTGATATTTCAAACCCTGGAAACACCCGTGATGTGAAGGTTGCTGGGTTCATGGAACAATCTTCATATTTGTTCTCGGCAGGCGTTTGGATTTCAGATGATGTGACTTCGGAACAATTCGATGGACGATTGACGCGAATGTATGTCAGCGTCAAGGATGAGGCTCAATCCAGCGAGGAATTTGTTGAGGATGAATCCATGCCGCCAATGGGCAAACCTGGAGAGGCACGAACGGCAGCTGCTGAATTGGCAGAGGATCTTGAGAACACCTTGAACAGCGAAGGCGTTCAAATCTCAATTATTGCCAAGGACGTCATGGTGATTCAATCGCTCGTGCTTGCCTTGCTAGCCATCTTCGAAGCCTACCTTGCGCTCGGTCTGATTGTAGGGATTGCTGGGATTGGGGTTGTGACGGTTCGTTCGGTCTCCGAACGCACAAAGACGATCGGAATCCTGCGTGCACTCGGCTATCGGCGAAGCATGGTGATGGCCACGTTCACCATCGAAGTCGTCTGGGTGGCTGTGTTTGGAATGATCAACGGTGCGTTGATTGCGATTGGATTCCATCGGGCCTTGTATGAAACGTTCTGGGAGGGGCAAGGTGCTGCCTTCACATTGCCTTATGGGACGATTTTGGCAGTGCTTGTTGGAGGTTTGGTATTGGTGATCTGTGCGACTGCTTATCCGATCCGTAAAGCCTCGATGATTCCACCTTCAGCGGCCCTCAGAGAATCATAATGTTGCTTTTTGAATTTGATTTTCATCGACTCCGGTGAATAATTTTTATTTCCAAAGGTATTGAAACGGTCAAAAAATTCTCAGAATGGACCGCTGTGCCGTGATTAAGCTTCGGTTCCTGACTCCCTGCGTTGCTCCAAATTGCAGTCATTTACAAAGGGTGTTACGTAAACATCGTTCCTATAGTATAAATACGACGCATGCCGTGGAGAAGAGTACCGAACCATCGGAGGTATTGAAATGAAGAAAACAACCCCTATGATTCTCGTCGCCATGTTGATGCTAAGTCTACTCTCTAGCATCGACATCGCCGAGTTGCAAGAAACCATTGATGTTGACGAAAGCAGCGCCCGTGCTGGTGCAGATGCTGAAGTCATCGCCATAACAAGCCCGAAAGAAACTGTCTGTACCCAAGCAGGCTGCCGCAACACATTGAATGCAGGCGAAGCGACAAACTTCGAAGCCTACATTCAAAACAGCGGTGATGTCGACATTACAGAAATGTCGTACAGCGTAACTGTCTACCTTGACGATGGGAGCGGCGGTCAATCCATGATCGCCAAGGATACCGCTGGTAACGACCTCCAGTGGCAAAACACCGATGTCATTTGCGGATCTGCAAGCCTCTGTGATTTCACCTCTCTTGCTGCAAGCGGTGTCTTGGGCGGCGGAAAGTACACGTTGATGTACGGTGGCAACCCAATCGTATGGACGCCAATAACTGGTGATTACATTATCCAAATTTCAGCGGACGCCCCAGGCGACGTCGATGCTGGAAACGATGCTCAAACCATCGAGGTCAGCGTCGTGAACTGGTACGACATTCAAGTCGACCTCTCTTGGGACAGCGGAGAAGCTGCAGAATCTGGTCCAGGTGTCAAAGCATGGACTCTTTCTGTTCTCGCAAACGGCTCGGACACATTCAATCCTCGTGAAGTTGTCATCCGCCTGAAGGCAGGTGGCGATGTCACCGGTCTCACCTCGACCGTCGACGGCGATATCCTCGGTACGGCTTTCCACGATGTCACCGTTGGAACAGCAACAACCGTGGAAACATTCACCAACGTTTCTACTGAACCTCCAGCCATCACGAACGCCACACGCAACGTTTTGGCATACAACACCGAGTGGACATACACCGGGGAATTGACCTTTGATTCAAACAAATCAGATTCCACCTATGAGTTGACTGCTCAGTTGTTGTCTTACACTCAGTACAGCCAATGGGATTCTTGTATCGAAACTGATCCAACAACCAACGAAACGCTCAACCATATCTGTGAAGAAGAATTCACTCAGGATTCTTATCCAGAAACCAATGAGGATGAAATCCTCGGAAGTGCCTCAACTTACCACGACATCCGAGTTGCTCGTATGACTGTGGCTCAAGGCTACAACGCAGATGGAACCGGTAACCCTACCAGCATGATGAGCGATGATGCTCCTACTGACTTGAACGTCGGTGTCTCATACTTCCACGTCGAAGTCGAGCATCGCGGTAGCGACCCATCAACAAACTACGCATGGGATGCAACACTGACCGTGACTGATGAGGCTGGAGAAAGCCAAACTGTAACAGCCAATTCTTGTGAAACTGGTATTGAACCTGCTTACACCTACAAGCAACTTGGAACCGCTTTGTACGATTCTGACGGTGATGGTAACCCTGACCAACCGGGAGAACTCACTGGATACGCTTGCATGATGATCATCTTGGACTCCGGCGAACACACCTTTAGCGTCGACTTAGAACTCGTCCACAAGGATGCCCTCGACGCACGCCCATCCAACAACGATCGAACCATGACCGTGGATGTTCGAAACAACAACCCACTGATTCTATCCTTGGATTTGATGAATGAGGGCGACTTGTTCACCAACCAAGAAGAGCCATTGCAGTTGTCTGCCCAGGTGTTTGACGTTGACGAACCATCTGGAATGGGCCTTGAATACGCTTGGACATACAGCGGTGCTGCTCTGCCTGGTTGCGAGCGCTCTAACACAACACAAACCTGCACAATTCCTGTGCTTGACGCCTATGTGCTTGACTTCCCAATTTCGTTCACTGTTTACGATTCAAACGGTGGCTCAACCAGCGAAGAAATGATGCTGTTCATCTGGAACAATGGCGGTGCCTCGGCAACCACTGACTCCGGATTGTCAGTGTCATACGCCCTCAAGTACAAAGCACCAGATGCGTTCTCTCTGACCGCTACCGATGCCGATCTCTCGAATTACGAGAACAAGGAACTTCCTGGATACTCGGGCACCTACTCTGCAGTCGGAGCCATTGACTACGCTCCAAGCACGACCTACTCTGCATCTGATGTCCTCGAACAATCGATGGATGTTACACTGGCAAAGAACCTAGAAGCAACCTCCCTTTGGTACGTTACAGATTCTGGTCTTTGGACCTTGATTGTCGCAGAGCCAACGGATGTTGATGCCACAACTGAAATGTTCGCTTATGATATCCCTGCAGACAGCCCTGTGCTCTCTGCTGGAGCATTGGTGCTCATGGGCGGTTCACTCGCTCAAGCCGATGTCCCTGATGCAAGCATCACTGGATTCAGCGCAGCTGCTGCAAGGGGTGGAGCAATTGTCCTCAACTGGGATGTTGAAGGTACAATGCTCGCTTCTGACAGCATTGACGTGACCATCTGTGAAGGTGAGGCTGGCTGTGCAGATGCATTCACCACCGAATTAGGTGTTGGAACATCCACCTTCTCATACTCTGGATCAAACACTGTTCACGGAGCCTTCTACAACGTGCTCGTGGAAATATGCAACGATGTTGGTTGCAGCACTCCAAAGGGTGTTGGCAATGTCACTGCAGACAAGTCTGTCGACGGTGGAGTCTCAGCAATGAACTTCGCAGTTTCCGAAGCAGGTGAAACATGGGTTGTTGATTGGGAAGCTACCGGCCAAACATTCGATGTCGCTTCATGGAATGTGTGCTACCAGCGCGGTACATTCGATGCAGCCAACATGCCAACCACATGTGCATCGACAACGACAACTGATGTTGTCATCGACAAGCCAACTGCAGCAGGTACCTACACGTACTACTTCACTGCAGTTCCTGTGGACGCACTTGGTAACTCCGCTGCATCTGCGGCATTGAACAGCATCGACTACCAGCGAGATGCAGACACTTCCAACGTTGATGACGGAACGAACGTCACTGGCGAAGTGACTGCCGGTGAGGTTCCAACCTGGACTTGGGGCGTTATCGGTGGCGTTGTCTTCGCAGCATTCATTGTTGGAGCGTTCATCCTTTCCCGTGGTGGAGAGGACGATGAGAACAAAGACTGGGATTACTGATCTCAACTAGTCTTCTCATCAACGAACATCATCCCCTTGCGAGGGGGAGAGCCGCCGAGGGGGCCGTTTCGACGGCCCCCATCGGCCAATTTTTTCTTTACCTTTTTGTTTCTCGAAGTCAAAGTTATTTTTTTTCGAATTAAAATTCATAAATCTAGGTATCTCTTTCCTCTATTCGGGGTCTAATCGGGGTGCTGCGGGTGAGGTGCAAATGCTCAGTGAATCTTGATGTATTTGCATCTTGATTTTTTAATGGATCTGTGAGTGATATGAAAAGTATGAATTTCACAAAAAATACCCCTGTGTATCTCGTTTGGCTATTCTATCTCAAAGTCGAAATTCAAAGATTTCGTACCCCAACTCCTATAAGGGGTGCAAAGCGTGGGATGCTTTGCATACAATCCGTATGGGTGAATGACACATGTTGGGAAATAAGAACACCAAGAAAACGTCAGTCTTCAGCGGCATTGGCATCGCACTGTTGTTGTGCGCTTTGATGGCCCTAATGCCTATGGCTGGGTTCGTCGATAACAACACAGGCGACGTGGAGTTTGTTGATTCAAACGACACTGCAGAGAATGACTTCTTTGCATTGCCAGAAGCTGTGAAGGCAACTGACTATGAACAAGAACCATCCGATGAACTCATCGGCATGAGAGACCAAACGACCAAGACCTACGTCACTGAAGACGGCAAGTTTGCGCAGCTCAACCACGCTACGCCAGTTCACTTCATGGACGACAGTGGTGCATGGGAAGACATCGATTTGAATGTCGTCGCAACTGCTAATGGTTGGGAAGTAGCTGACAACACGTTTACGACCCATTTCGCTCCCGAAATGGCCTACGGTGTTGCGGTTCAACCAAACCAATTTGTTGACCCAATCATCACAGGTATCGCACCAATGATCGTGACTTTGGATGAATCTGGCACTGCGCCACAACCGTACCACGTTGCTCCTTCGCAAGAAGACGTGACCGTCGGTGGAAACGTCCTCCGTTACCCGATCGCAGAAGGCTTCGACCTCGACTACACCGTCGAGTCAACCCAACTCAAGCAGAACCTCGTCATCCGCGAGCGACCTGTCCTTGAGCCAGGAGCTGCTTGGTTCGGTCTTTCAGAAACCATCCAAATTCCATCCGGTTTCGCTCTCTTCCTCGGCGACAACATGCTCGGCGAAGAAATGACGCAAACCCAGGAAGCCCTCGAAATCCGACACATCGAAACTGGTGAGCTCCTTGCAGAGATTCCAGTCCCGACCGTGTTGGAAGAAGGCTCTGCAGAACCATACACGGCGACTTTCTTCATCCAAGTCTACGGCCCACAAGTTGTCATTACGACCGCAGTGGAATCCGAGTGGTTGATGTCTGAAGACCGTGTGTTCCCGCTTGCTATCGACCCGACCATCAAGGTCTACAGCAACGCCGGTGGATACTGCTACCGCTACTACCGCAACTGTTACTCCAGTTCCTACCGCTACACATACCGGTACTACT
>VMHT01169845.1_pt1 | contig 49983 bp, 58 predicted proteins | sample 4693611 | NCBI WGS metagenome assembly VMHT01 (sample SAMN12280063, study PRJNA550983) | marine metagenome | isolation source: seawater sampled from same location over 5 years 0.02-0.2 micron viral filtrate | place: USA: collected off the coast of southern California halfway between the port... ... | reverse complement strand
GTAGAGGTAGAAGAGCCTGTAGAGGTAGAAGAGCCTGTAGAGGTAGAAGAGCCTGTAGAGGTAGAAGAGCCTGTAGAGGTAGAAGAGCCTGTAGAAGTTGAAGAACCTGTAGAAGTTGAAGAGCCTGTAGAAGTTGAAGAGCCTGTAGAGGTAGAAGAGCCTGTAGAGGTAGAAGAGCCTGTAGAGGTAGAAGAGCCTGTAGAGGTAGAAGAGCCTGTAGAAGTTGAAGAGCCTGTAGAAGTTGAAGAACCTGTAGAAGTTGAAGAACCTGTAGAAGTTGAAGAGCCTGTAGAGGTAGAAGAGCCTGTAGAAGTTGAAGAGCCTGTAGAAGTTGAAGAGCCTGTTACTGGTGATACTGGTGATACTGGTGATGCTGGCGATGCTGGTGATACTGGTGATACTGGTGATGCTGGCGATGCTGGTGATGCTGGTGATGCTGGCGATGCTGGCGATGCTGGCGATGGTGATGGCGGCGATGGCGGCGATGGTGATGATGGCGGGTTTCAGATACCTAACTTAAATAGGCCCGCTGCAAAAGAAGAAACCCCGCAGGAAAAAGACAGTAGAGACCCAACAGACATAGACTACATGTATGACTTCCAGTCTATATTTGCTAATCCTGAACAAGCTAGGCGTTTCGGGCGTTCCTACGGGAGCGATACACCTATACGTAGGGCTGAAGGTGGTCTACTAGAGGGAAACAGCGGGGCTACAGAGGCCGCAGAGATTCTAGGTAAAAACGTAGAAGATATTACCCCCGAAGACATTGATTTTGCAGTAGATTTAGTAGCGCAACAAACGGTTTTATCTGCCCCAGAAATGCAGTATGATAGCAATATTAATGATACGGTTGACTTCAATATGGGCGGTATGCTACGGCAACGCAAAAGAGTCTCCCGTGATAACTACACAGACGAGCTTTTAAAGCTGTTAGGAGAAGGTTAATGGCAAGTTGGTTCAGCGATATAATAGACGGCGTCGGGTCAGCAATAGACTTCGGACAAGATTTTCTTGATACCGAGCTTGGCGAAAACCTATTTAATTTAGGGTTGGGGTACCTAGCTAAAGATGAGTTTGCGACTAAAACTCCTCAAGTAGGGTATCAGGGCAAGATTCCAGAATATACTGCTGTACGAGACCGTGTGCCTATGCCCGCTCCTGTTGCGGGTCAAGTTCCTAGACGGCCCGGCGAATCGGGGCGTAGATACTTTTCTGACACTATATTTGCACAGACGCCCGAAGATAAGGTTCCTCTTACGCTTGAACAAGCTAAAACGCTAAGTCAAGACTACGCACAAGAGTTGTCTACTAATCCGATAGCTACTCAGGACGAAGTGCTGTCCAAAAGATTCTTAGACCCTAACGCCCCTGTACCCGTAGATGCTAACACCCGTACAGACACCAATGATACCGGCTCCCAAACCCCCGTGACTATAGACCCCGTGATTACTATGGCGGCAGGTGGTATAGCCTCCGCGCACAAGGGTTACTACCTAGGCGGTAAGACTGACGGCATGGCTGACGAAGTTCCCGCAACTATTGATGGTACGCAAGAAGCCCGTCTTAGTGACGGCGAGTTCGTTATTCCCGCTGATGTAGTAAGTCACTTAGGTAACGGCAATTCTGATGCAGGTGCAGAGCAGTTACACGGTATGATGGACGGTATACGTAAGGCACGGACTGGTAATTCCGAGCAGGGTAAACAAATAGACCCTAACAAGTTTATGCCTAAGATGGCTCAAGGCGGAATTGCACAGGCATATAACAACGGCGGCCCCGTACAAAAATTTAATACCGGCTCCCAAGACCCCGTGACTACAGACCCCGTGACTACTACTGGTGGTACAGGTACTGGTGGTACAGGTACTGGTGGTACAGGTACTGGTGGTACAGGTACTGGTGGTACAGGTACTGGTGGTACAGGCGGTGCTACTGATGGTATATTTGATACTCTCATCGAAGAAGGTGGTGCTGACGCAGGGTTTGAGTCCTCCCTATCTAGCTGGGCGGGCGACTACGTTACCGACATGCTGGGTAGAGGTGCGGCGCTAGCAGATACTGGGTATGAAGCCTATACAGGGCCACTCAGTGCCGGAACATCAGACTTACAAGAGCAGGCGTTTACTACCGCAGGAGAGTTAGATGCGGACACCGCTAACATGGGCATAGCTAGTTTCGGCGCAGACCAAGCCAAAGACTATATGAATCCATACCTTATGGCCTCGCTTAACCCTCAGTTGGACGAAGCCCGTAGGCAAGCAGAGATAGACCGTGTAGCTGCCGCAGGCCGACTTACTCGCGCAGGTGGTTTCGGTGGTTCTCGTCAGGCTATTATGGAATCAGAAGGGCTACGCAACCTACAAACAAACCTTGCGGGCATAACAGGTAAAGGGTATGAAACCGCGTACAATGTAGCGCGAGATCAGTACAACAAAGAACAAGCCGCCCGCAATAAGTATGGGTTTGATGTTATGGCACAGCAGCAGGGGCTTGGTGCCGTTGATAGGGCCATTGAGTCTGAAGGTATGGCCGCAGACTACGCGCAGTTCAGAGAAGAGCGAGACTACCCCTACAAGCAAGTACAGTACATGCAGTCGTTGTTGCAAGGCTTACCCCTCGAAGCACAGTCAAACTATTATACTGGGCCTAGCAGTGCAGGCGAACTGGCCAAAGGCACCGCAGGCGTAGAAGATTTATTAAAATTACTAGGGATAAACACATGAGCAATTTCAGTACCAAGGTAGACCGTACCGTTAAGGCGTATCGAGGTAATCCCGAAGTCTTAGATGAAAGATATAAAGTCAGTAAAGACTTGGCAGACTTAATCGCCTACCAGCAATTGATGGAAGAGAAAGAAGCGTTGTCCAAAGCCGTTATGCTTCGAGAGGGTAAGCAGCCCTCGTCAATTAAAGATCAGTACGAAAAAAGCTTAGTTTCTGGTAGTAGGGACAGCATGATGGATAGAGCAGCCAGAGTTGGAAATATACCTCAAAATTTACAGGGGCAGCGTCCCATGCCACAGGGTATTGCCAGTAATCCACGCCCTCGACTTCCTCAACAGGGGCAGCGTCCCATGCCACAGGGTATTGCCAATAATCCACGTCCTAACATGCGGAATATGGCGCAAGGCGGAATCGTAGGGTTTCAAGCCGGTGGGGGTACTAGCCAGTCGGCGCTCCAGATACTTAATCAAACAGCCCAGCCTCAGCAGGGTACTTCCGCAGGCCCCGCCCTTACGCCCAAACAAATGACCGCTATGGCACTTAAACAGGCGCAGTCGAAATACGGTGGTACAGGTGGTACAGGTGGTACAGGTGGTACAGGTGCACGCCCCATAAACAAAACTACAATTTCTACTTCTACCGCAAGTAAGAGTGTGGATGATCGCCTAAAAGAGTATGGTGTAAACAAATCCGATATTAATAAAGAGATTTTGCGTAGCGATACTAAAGAAGTGTCAGACGCCGTGGGGCCAAAGGCAATTGCCGCGCAACGCGAAATGGCTAGTAAGGATATTGAGGAGGAGAAGACCAAGGAACGTGATCGCCTGACAAAACGCTACGAAGGCGTCGGTATCCAAAAAGAATTACAGAGACAGATAGACGAACAGAAAAAACTTGACGTTTCTGCTACAGACCCAGCTCAAATGAAAAAAGATGACAGGAATGCCATACTGCGTGGCATGGCTCTAGGCGGTGTTCGAGGGTCTACTATAGCCCAGAATAAGTTAGCGGCCAACAGAGCAAAAGGCGCTCAAGAACGTATAGACCGCGTAAGAAAAATGACTAATGAAAAGAATGTAGCTACGTTAAATTTACTTAAAGATGCAGACGCTGGGGCTGCAAACGCGTTTAAGGTATACGCAGAGATGCAGGGTAAAGCGTTTGATAGCCTACAAGGTCTGAGTAGCGCAGATATTGCTGCCCGAGAACAGAGGTTTGCTAACGACATCAAGTACGACCAAGGTAAGATGGGAAACATATTACGTGCAGTACAAGCGCAAGTAGCTGAAGATACAAGAAAACTAACGCAAGAATCGTTAACCCTCCAACAGCTCAATAGTATGATTGTAGCGCAAACAAACTCTATGACGAAGACTAAGGATTTGGTATACGAAGTCCAGAAGATAGAGAGACAGCGTGCAAATTCTATAATCAACGATCCTAAGAACCTAAATTCAACACAAGGTCAAGCGCGTATTGCGGCTGCTAGGAAAAAACTAGAGATGTTAGATCAAAAGGTAATAGATTCTAGTCTGATGAATTCAAAGTTAATGGATAAAATGACTTCCCTACTAGAAGATATGATAGATCAGTAATAGTCCTTAAACACCATGTAACAACGTAGTGTGGTTACTAGCATTTCACTGGTATACTACTAGCATAAGACAGTGAGTAGTGTGTATGAATCAAATAGACGTTCTAAGCGCCCAGATAAGAAGGGCTAAAGCCGCTAACGACTTTGCATCAGTGCAAGTATTAGAGCAAGAACTTAACAGAGTATACTCAGAAGAGTCTAGCTGGCTGCCGGACGCAATAAACCGCGCTAACGATGCGGGGGACACTGCAAGTGCAGGATTACTACAACAACAACTAGACAGTTTTAACTTGTCTCCCAGCCCCACTACGCCTAATACTTTTGCGCCTAGTACTCTTACTCCCGCGCCTAGTACTCTTACTCCTGCGCCTAATCCTCGTACCCCCGCACAGGCTTTTGCTGACCGCCAACCTCAATCTCCAGACGAAGCAGGTTTACTAGAAAACTTGTTAGCGGGCACAGCAGCGGGCGTAGTTAATCTAGCAGAAACCTCTGCGTTAGGTTTAGCTACTTTACAGGAAGAAGAAGCCGAGCTTCGGTCTCGTGAATTTATTCAAGGAGTTGGTGACGCTTTAACCCCCGACGCGGGTAATCCAGATGACTTTAGTTATAAATTAGGAACCGGCATAGGCTCTGTAGCCGGTGCTATAGGAGTCACTCTAGGTACTATATATGGTGCGGGTGCCTTGGGAGCATCAGCGGTTGCCGCAGGATTGTCGGGGGTTGCTGCTGGCACATTAACGACCGCGTTTGCAGGTGCTGGTGAAGCGAGTGAAAGGGCAAGAGCTTTTGGTGCTAGTGAAGACGAAAGAAACACAGCCGCCCTTAAAGGGTTTGGCGTAGGTACTTTAGAGCAAGTCCCCATACTTAAAATGCTACGTATTCCCGGAGTGTCTGAAGTGTTTAACAAGTTAGACGCAGACACTATAGGGCGAGTCGGTAGTGCCGTTGTTGCTGGTACTGGAGAAGCTGCTCAAGAAGCTGGTGCGGCAATACTACAAAACTTAATTGCTCAAGGGTACGACCCCGATCAAGTAGCGATTGACGCAGGAGTCTATGAAGAGGGGCAAGTCGGTGGTGCTACGGGCTTCTTTGTACAGCTTGTCGCAGACCAAATTACTGGCAGACGCGGTAAGGTACGAACAGGTGTTAGTTCAGAACAACCTGATAATATTCAAGCCGAGACACAGGTTGATTCTGAGGATCGTCAGCTAGATTTAGGTTTGGATACTCCTGAGACGTTGGACTCGCCACCTACCGAAGAACAAGTAAACGAGTTACTGGATAGAGAAGTACTCGTAGACGAGAAAACCGGAGACCCTTACGTCATTGACGACGACGGGAACCGCGAGTACTACATAGACCAAAAAGAACTAGCCAAGTTAGTAAATACTGATAGGCGTTTAACAGATGCCGAAGAAAGAAAAGTACTGAAGTATGCCGGTTGGAAGCGTAAGGTAGAGGCTGACAATTCAATAACTTTTGAAACCGAAACTGAAATGGCTTTGGGTCTATCTCCTGAACTTAAAGCATTCTTGGATAAGATGCGGGACAGAAAGACAGATGCAGAAGTAAAGGCGGAGGCAGAAGCAGACCTAGGCTTTATAGAAGACCTGTCGCAAGAAGAACAAGCAGCCTTGTTTGAAGATATGACCTTCGAGGAGCAGGAAGCCTTTGCCGCTAGAAATGTGCGTAAACAAGAAGCCGCTGAAGCAGAGGCGAGAACTCTTGCCGAGGCCCGAGAAGAAGGCCAGATCACTCCCAGAGAAGACGACTTCATAGATCAAATAGACGCCTCCGAAACCGCTGAAATACAAGAATTAGTAGACGATGACGCCTACGCAGAAATACAAGCGGAAGAAGACATAAAGGCTCAAGAGCGAACGCGCACCGCAGATCAAAGGCAAGAGTTAGAGCAGGAATCAGAACTAGAAAGTATAACTGGTAGGGTAGAAGGTCGCACACTATCCGACACCGCTCGGCGTAGAGAAGCCATACTACAAGAAGTTATAGAGCAAAACCCCACAACTAATTACAACTCTTTGGGTAAAGCCTTCCAGAGTGCGCTAGAGGCCGAGGGCGTAACAGACTCAATAATTACTGAGACAGAAGCAGGTGCTATACAAAAAGCCGTTAACTTCCAACTCGCTGACCGCGACACAGAAGCGGGGAGGTTAGCCGCAGAGCAAGCTGAAGATGAAAAGCTAACCGCTGCGGACTCTGACGTGGCTGAAATGGAAGCGTTAATACCTGAGAAAGGAGCCAAACGTGGACTTACTACAGCAGTTGACACAGAAAGAGGTAGAGACAGCGTTCAAGATAGTCCAGCAGTCGTGGCAGGGAGAGAGACCCCTGAAGGTGCCAGAGATACTGCACCAACTGACGTTGCAGGATTGGACAGCCCTGTCGAAAGCACTAGCCCTGCTAGAACAGGAAAAGGAACTAAGCGTGGTGCATTAACAACTACACCTGCGGTAGAAACAACTACACCTGCGGTAGAAACAACTACACCTGCGGTAGAAACAACTACACCTGCGGTAGAAACAACTACACCTGCGGTAGAAACAACTACCCCTGCGGTAAAGCCGAAAGCAAAGCCGAAAGCAAAGCCGAAAGCAAAGCCGAAAGCAAAGCCGAAAGCAAAGCCGAAAACAGATATGCAGAAGAAGCTGGAAGCGGTCGGGTTTGTCCCTTCTAGTGAGGATACGACGGTAGCACCCACTATTAACCCAGAGACGGGGAAGTTCAGGTTTACTGGTAGGACTCGTTTTACTGTGAAGCCTCACGCAGCTTCGGGTAGAGATACGTCCAGAGCAAACGGATTAAAAAACACCCCAAGAAAAGATAAAGCCCCCGATGGGTACGATGCAGGGCAGAAAGAAGCATACAACGCGAACACTGTTGTGCATAAGTACCTTAATCAATTTGACGATCTTGATAGCGCCTTGGATAGCGCCATATATGACGTGGCCGATCCTGAGAGTGTTGTATACAAAAAACCTAATAAAAAGTCTGGTGAAGTAGACCCGCTAGCACCCAACCTAGAATCTACCGGCGGAGAAAACGGGCAAAAGGTACTAGACTGGGCGACGAATAATTTAAGTGCTGAGACTATGCGACAGGTCAGGGCACGTATGGTTGATACGAAGGCACGTTTAAAGTTATCGGAAGAAGGAATAATAAAGAAAGGCGAAGCTGCCGCTGCTGATGCAGCTATGCTGGCAGAACGAGAGGCCGATGCAAGGACACAAGAAAGCCTGCAAGAGGTGGGTAGCGCCCAAGAAATAGCTGATGCCGAAGCAGACGCCGCAGAAGCACAAGAAACACTAGACACCGAGGGCAGGGTAGAAACAACTCGTGCTAAGACAGCAGATAAAAGCGCGAGGAAGAAAAAGGAAGTAAGTAAGCGGAAATCCGCTCAAGAATCTGCGGACGCTAACTTTGCCAAGGTTATAAACAACAATAGCTTAGATTACACTTCTACTAATAACAAAGGGTTACTGACCACCACGGCTAAACGGAATGTTGAGCGGGCAGAGTCCTACGCTAACGCTAGCAGTGATCCAGAGACTAACTTAAAACAACTAGCGGAAGTGCTTGCTGTAAAACGCGCTGAAGCTAAAAAGGCTAAAGCCGAAGCTAGAAATAAAGCTAAAAAAGATAGGCAAGACGCCAAGAAAGTTTCAGAAGCAGAGGCTAACTTAGACGCTCGTAAAGACGTTAAGCCTAAACCCAAGACTACTAAACAAGAAATAATAGATGCGGCTGTAGAGAAGTTTACAAAAGTTAAGGGCATAACACGAGAAGACGTTATCGCTGCTTACAACTTAGCCATGCACGACGTACCCCGTAGTAAGAGAGATGCCGAATCCAAAAAGTTCTTTGCGGATGCCAGCCCTGACCTCATTAAAGAAAGCGCAAGAATATATAAAATACAAAAAGAGTTCGGGTACGATTTCCTAGAGTTAGATGTAGATGTTGCAGCAACTATGGATACGGACTTATCTAAAGACGTTATAGAGTTGTTATCCAAAGGAGATTTACCCGGCGCTATGCAGGCGCTTGTTAGTGGAACCAAGAATAACCGCGTTAAGCAGGTAATAAAAGCGTTATCTAACGTAGTTGATGGGGTAAAGGTAGAGGTAGTAAACACCGGAGACCTAGAAAGTATAGGGTACACTCCTAGAACAGATGATAATGTTATAGCAGGGGTATACGACGCGAACTCCAACACTATATTTATCAACTCCGACAACCCCCTTACAGTACATACTCTACTGCACGAGATTACTCACGCGGCTACTGTTGCTACGCTTAATAATCCGTCTGACCCCAACACCAAGAAAATACAAAAGCTATATAACGACCTCGTAGCAAGCGGCAATATATCGCAATTCGACAACATAACTAACATACGTGAATTTGTAGCAGAAGCGTTTAGCAACCCAGCGTTTCAGCTTCGTCTGGCGGAATTAAACTCTCAGGGTAAGGATTACACTGCCTTACAGGCGTTTTTTGATGCGGTTACTAATATAGTGCGTAGAGCGTACGGCGCGGTAAAGCGTGCAGGGAGTAAGGTATCCGGTATTGGAGGGGACGTAGATGTAGAGTTTAGCGGCTCCGCTTTAACAGCAGTAGACCAAACTATACTGACCATGCTGTCCACCGACTCAAATTTTAGGGGTATGGATAAGCTAGCCGCGATGGAAACGCAATCTGCTGTGAGAGACTTTACGGGGGAGGACAAATGGCGTCCCGCTACTTCTCCGTTGGCCAAGGCTATATTTAGAGGGTTAGAGCGTAAGTCATCTTCTAGTAGTCAGAGACTTGCGACTTTGAGAGAGTTCTTCTTTAAAGGCGTAGACATGGCCAAGCAGCCTACTCAACTTGCACTTGGCGCACTTGACTTACAGACTCTAGGAGATGTAGCCAGAAACACAGGGTTTGGGCAGCTAGGGTATGATTTGTATAGGGCAATTAGTGCGCAAAGGGTACAGATAGGTTTAGGGCAGAAATCCGTAGAGTCCGTACTAGTTAAATTTAGAGATTGGGCAAATTCCGTAGATAGTAAAGTAGTTGATTCGTTTAACACTCTAATATACAGCACTAAGTTTGGCGCTACTATATATGGAGTAGACCCCGAATTAAGTAAAGTAGACGCTAGAACTAGGTATGAAGGTAAAGAAGCTGGTGACGGCAGAGACTTGTTTGACGTGTGGTTAGACCAGCGAGAGCACTGGGATAATATAGGGGAGAGAGGGCAGGCGGAGTTCAGAAGACAACGCAAGCTGTATAAAGGGCAGTTCGATGATCTGTTGGATGTGGTATTCGGGCAAATTGATAGTACTTCCGGCGACAACAAGGAATTAGCCGCAAAAATGAAGGACAGGATAGCCAGAGAGTTGGCGGGGAAAGGTGCTCTAGACGTGTACTTCCCGTTAGTACGGGAGGGAAAATACAAGGTAGCCTACAGTGTTAAGGTAGATGGTAAAGAACAACCCGTGTTTCTTATGTTCCAGACTAAAGGAGAGCAGGAAGCGGCGGCCTTAAACGCGGCGAAAGATGCTATAGGTGGAGTGGAGGGAGTCAGGACATACGATGCCGACATGGACATTAAGCAGTTCAACAAAACAGCTCCTTCTGGATCACTTGTGGCAGACATACTACAGCTACTAAGGGCTAATGATATTTCGCCGGATATACAGACTTCGGTGATGAACATGTTCATCAATACATTACCAGAGACTGCCTTCGCTAAGTCTCTACAAGGACGTAATAACGTGTACGGGTTTGAACCCAATGCAGCACTAGGCTTAGAGAAAAAAGGCTATAGCCTAGCCGCGCAAATAGCTAAGATTAGAAGCGCCGCAAAAATATCTGCTCTTAAAGAAAAAATAATTGAGGCGGCGGGAGACCCTAAGTCTATAGACCCTAAGTGGAAGAGTACTGCGTTACGTAACTATACCCGCAATGAACTGCTGGATAGGGCTGACTTTGCTCTGTCTGGGTCTCCAAACAATATGTTTGAGAAGGGCGCTAAGATTGCTAATCAGATAGCCTTCATATACACCATTGGTTTTAACGCGTCATCAGCACTTGTTAATTTGGCTCAACTCCCCACAATGGTATTTCCCAACCTAGCTTCTGTGTACGGTATAGACGCTACCGTTGGGGCGCTCAACAGTGCTACGGCAAGAGTAATGGCTAGGGGTAACAGGATAGACAGAGACTACGACGTTAAGCAAGTCAAAGTAACACGTAACGGTAAGGTTGCTATAGAGTTGCAAGTCACGCTGAAAGAAAGTAAGCGAAAGCAGTTAATATCCTCCGCTAAGAATCCCCTGTCTTTAGACGATACAGCGCAGGTTAAAAGAGATATAGAGGCGCTTGAACGAGACATACCCCTGATAAAGCACGCTCTGGAGCAAGGGCTTATAGAGACTACAGTAGGTATGGATATATCTGCGGCGGTAGAGGCCAGTGGGGAGAAGAGAACTAAGAAGTGGACGAGCCTAGACTGGTGGGGAGAGACTTCGGCTATTATGTTTAACTCGGCTGAGAGGTTTAACCGGCAGTCTTCTTTACTTGCTAGTTACGACTTACTGTTACAGCAGATGGATTCTAGTAAGCGAGTGTACAGTAAACTACAAGCTAAGTTTGTTGACGTGCCAAGTAATACAGAGGCTAAGAGAAAGTTTGCGGCAGAGGAAGCGGCGTACGTAACTCACGAATTAAATGGCGGCGCGACTCTGGAGACTACCCCCCGACTCATACGCGCTAACTTAGGACGCATTGCAGGTATGTACAAGAGTTTCGGTATGCGTATGTACACTACTATGATAAAGAGTCACTACGACCTAGTCGTTGGAGGCACCAAGGACATGCCGCGCCAAGAAAGGAACGAGATAAGGACGCAAGCATTAAAAGCTATAGTAGGCGTTAACCTGACCGCATTTGCTGTTGCCGGTGTGCAGGGTATGCCCTTGTTTGGGATCGTACAGTTCGTAAGGGACTTGTTTAAAGAAGACGATGAGGATATGACTAGGGCCGAACTACAGCACGCTCTGACAGCCGTCTTCGATGACATTCATTTGGGGCTTATGGCATATAAAGGGCCACTGTCTTACTACTCAGGTGTAGACGTGTCTCAGCGTGTAGCCCTTACAAACTTGCTGTTTCAAGAGAACAGGTACAACCCAGAACCCACAGAAGAAGAACTTGTAGCTATGTTTACGGGTGGCCCTGCATGGAGCACTGTAAAGAGAATTATTAGAGGGATCGAAGACGTAAAAAAAGAGAATTATCAGCGAGCCATTGAAAATTTTCTACCTGCGGGTATTACTAACCTGTATAGGGTAACTCCTGTAGGGCGATTTTATCAAGAGAGGGGTATGTATACCAAGACAACGCAAGGTAGGTCACGTGCTGCTATATACGAAGGACTAACCAATAAAGATTTGTTACTTAGTGGCGTAGGTTTTCCTCCTATGGGGTACGCAGTACAGCAGGAAGTGAACGCTAGGGTAAGTAAAAAGGCGAGGGCCATAGGTAAGCAAAGAAAAGACCTAATGAGCGAGTATATCACGTCGTACATGATAGATGATTCGCAAAGACTAGATAAAATAATGCCAAAAATAATTGCTTTTAACGATAAAAACCCCACTGTCGTTATAAACGAAGAGAGTTTGTATGAGGCCATACTGCGTGATTACGCGACGACTGCGAGTATGCAACGTGCGAACGGTTTATACGTAGACCCTAAACTCCTAAACTTGGTAGATGAGGCCGCGTTAGATGCGGTTTACCCTAGATAAAAAACCCCCTGTCGCCTCGGAAACGAGCAGGGGGTTGAGAGGGGTATAACCATAGTGAGTCAGGGGAGATTCCCACTACGTCCCATATAGTATCATATAGTCCGCCAGATACGTATACCTAATTTGCCATTTTCTATGGCTATTTTTGTTTTAACTTGCCATTTCTTACGTTTAAACAGCTTTACGACCTGTTCCTTAGCTACTTGTGTGTTTAGACACGGGATAAACACAGATGCTCCCACGTGCATAGCGCCCCAGTTTGTTACGATTTTTATTCCGTCAGGGGATATGTCATCTACCATTAACACGTTACTGTGTCTCTACATCTACCCTAGAGCAATCCACAAACAACACGTGCGTTAGAGGTAACACGGTAGTAGTACCTTTAGTAAGTCGCACCTTAGTGGTCTTAGCCCCAAAGCCATCTTTGAGTTCCTGTATAAACGATCCGTAGTTTATCTGCTGTCGCCCACACCATGCCTTCAGCGGTTTAGGTATTAGGTACGCACGTTTGAGGTCAGTCTCATACCTACCAACTAGCCGCACTTTAGGGTCTAGTTCGGGTATAACTAGGTCGTCCATGCCGTTGCCCTGATTCTTGCGTAGGTCGTCACTACTCTTGATTTTAAGTATGCTACCCCAATGCTCGTGGATATAGTCGTTGAGGGTATCTGCCGCAGAAGAACCCATGTCAGCTACCGCATTTAAGTTCTCACGTAGTAACTTGATAACATACTTAAACAGCTTGTTAGTGTCGTAGTTAACTAGTCCTATCTTCTTAGCCACGAGTACACCTGTCAGGTTGTTTGCCGCACCTGCTGACCAGAATCGGTTCTCAGCGGTGAGTCCTGCCACTTCATCTATCTTTGCCTGCACGGAGTCGCGTAGCTTCTTTACTTCTTCTAGGTTCTTCATAACGTACTGTATGTAAACCGTTCCGGCGTGGCCGTATATAGACACAGCGTTGCGTGCGTGAGCATCAGTAATGCTCTTAGTTCCCGCTTCTTTAAACAGCTTAACTGCCTTGGTCTCTAGCATACGTTGAGCCTCCGCCTTCGGCCCATTCTTGTACATGCTTATCTTTTCGATGATGCTAGTGTTACCTGTAGTGACAGCCTGTAGGCTCCAAGGCTTACCGCGTGCCCGTTCCGTATTTGCTCCACCGCCAGTCATGCGGTTCCTCTGCTTACCCCCAGTCAGTTGGTACACCATGTCTGATAGGTCGTCGCCTTTAGCGTTAGTCATCTCGTCAATGTACAGTGGCAGGTTATGGTACACTTCTCCACGTAGCATCCTAGAGTTTTGCGTATCGTTCTTATCCAGCACTAACTCTTCGGGGTTGCCCCATACAGATGCCCCTACGAACATAGCAGTAGTTTTACCAAGGCCACTCTCCTTACTATGCACGTGGAACCCCGAGCAAGCTACCGGACTAAGTGCCATAAGAGGTGATCCAAACGCGGACGCAACTATGTACTGATGTAGTTCAAACCCGTCACGGTCGTAGAAGTTAGCCATGTCGATCCACTCTTGCAAAGTACCCTTGGGTTCAAACGCATGGAACAAGCCCACCGTGGGGGTGGAAGGAGGATTGGCCTTTATACTATCTTCAAATATTTCTTGGTTGCCTACTACAAACGATGTGTACGAATCATCAGTCCATCCAAACTGCCTACGTGCTTCGTCTGCAACACTGGTAGCCTGTAACTCGTTTACCCAAGTAGTCATATAAGTCATAAGATCGTCCATCCTCGAAACAGCAACCCCGTTCATGGACATCTGCTTCCGTAGTTCTTCTTTGGAGGTAACGGAGGTAAGCGGGATTGTGAACTCCCTCACTCCATCTTTAGGTAGGTGTAGTCTAACAACTACAGCTTCACCCATCTCCACGTCTTGTATACGCTTAACCACGTACAGGTCATTGTGGTACACGACCTTCTCGTCAGGGTCGCCCTCGGCATTGGTAGTCCGTATGTAAACACCACCGTTGGTTCCCCTAAAGAATGGTCTAGGGTACGCCGGAATAACGTAGGTAGTAGCAGGTGCAAAGGGGAGGTCTAACGCGGGTACTTCTACGATGTTGTCTGCCTCCGTTGCCTCCACCACGCTACTGCCTAACACTATAGGGGATTTTATCTTGCCCCAGTTAGGACAGTTCGGGCATACGTCAGGGTTAAACTCGTCAAAAGACGTACACTTGTATGGGCCTTTAATCAGTTCCATCTTCTCCCGTGTGTCTTCGGGAGTGTACCCCTCGTGCTTCTTAGATATGTTGTGAGCCGCAGATTCGGAGTCTACGCAGAACTTAGCGATAGACAGCCCCGCCCTCCACATGGGTTCACTGCAATTCTCTTGGTCTTTCCATATAGTCTTTATCTGGTCGCAACCAGTGCCGTTCATGGTCTTAGCTATGATGTCTTTAAACTTGTTTTGCTTGTTACCCATCAACGCATCCATGACAGCATTGCTACCGGACGGGATCATTTTCTTGGGAACTGGTATCAACCCCCCTCCCAATAGCGTAGAGAACTTGTCAAAGTCTACGTCATCAGGATGGTCATCTCCAAAGAACTCTACAGGTGATGGTGGATCGGTCTTGTAGTTGTGCGTAGTAGGTACACGCAGTACCCTAGCGGCATCGGCGGTGACAGCGGGGTCAGCCAGTAGTCCGTGTTCAGCACATAACTTCTTTAGACGTTCTGCTACAGGTAGCCAGTCGTCCAGCCCTATCGACTCCGAAAGGAACCAGTATGCGTGAACGCCACGGCCAGAGTTAACCAGTTTAGGTTTGGGTAGTGATAACGTCTTACAGAACCCCTGTAATGCTACAAGGGCTTTATCTTGATCTGGATAGTCTTTGGTAGCCCCGCAGTCGAGGTCTAAAAAGAAAGACTTGAGTTGGTGTACGTTGCCTACTTTACGTGAGTTTGGTTCTTTAAATGTACTAAGTGCAAAATAAGAATCATATCCTTTGCTATCTAGGTCACGTGCGGCATCAGCCATATCCCCTACGGAGGTGTAAAACTTCTGTACCCTCCTGTCATCTTTTGTACGGAAAGAGAATAGGCAGTAGTGCCCATCTTCCCCCAGTACCCTTCTTAAAAAGTCTTCTACTTGCATAATAAATACCTAAATCCGAGAGGTATTGTAGCAGGGGCGCTTGCACGCCCTTTTCGGAATATGTCCTAGCTACAGTTCAGTCTTGCAGGGACTAGTCGTCCCAGTCGGCTACTATATCAGCCAGTGCATCGTCAGATGCTTTTGGTGCGGGTGCCTTCTTCTTAACTACCTTCTTAGGCTCCTCGACTTTTGCGGGTTCATCATCCCCAAACAACTCATCAGTTACTGCTTCCGCAGGGGCTTTAGCGGGGGCTTCAGCTATTTCAAACGGATTTTCTTCCGCAGAGAACTGGAACCCTCCCTCTACAGCACCGAACGGTGATGCGGCTTCCATAGGTACGTACTTGATAACCTGTACTGCACGTAGTCGTAGAGATACACCTGCTTCGCGCATGTTGTACGGAGTAAACGTAACTGCTACATTGACTGTGCTACCTGTGGTAAGCATGAAGTCGTCTGGTAGTTTAACGCTTTTTGCATCGTACTGTACAGGTTTAAACGTAGCGTCTTTACCGTACGCCCCTTTCAGTGATGCTTTGTGCGTGTAAGTGCCATCTTCTTCTTTCTTAAAGGGCATGTCGAACTTCTCAGGCCAGCCCTTTTCTTTCTTGGCTTCATACGCTTTAACCATTTCCACGAACAGAGCCTTGGCTTGTTCTTTAGTCATACGGAAGCGGGTTTCATACTTAGCGCCTTCGTCAAACGCGTCACACGGTACAGTGCGGTTCTCTGCGTTATCGAACTTGTAAGTCTTATTGATACGAGGCCATAGGGCTTCGACGTTTGAGATTACATATTGATTATTTGTAGCCATCTGATAAATCCTAATTAATTAGTTTGCATTTAACTCGAAACCTTCCACCGCACTGAACGGAGACACAGGTTCACTTGTTATAGGGATAGACATAGTGATCGCCCGAATAGTATCTTCGTGGTCAATCATGGCCGAAACCCTCTCAAGTGTGTCTTCGTCTAAGCGGTCTACCGGCTTAAAGCAAAGTTTTGGTACTGTACTACCCTCATCAAAGTAAATCTTGGTGGTGATAGTAACTACAGGTGTGTCATGTTTAGCGAGTAACCGAGCATAGTTTTGCATACCCATGTCTCCGCTATTGGTACTGCCGAATATAGACGTGGCAGGTATCTGTAACTGATACACCTCTTCGGGGTTATCCCCAAATACAACTGCTAGTCGTTGAGAGAACCGACAAGCCCTACCCCCATACTGACCTGAACCTCTTATATTTTGAGGGCAGTCCATACAACGCATTGCTTGCCGTTGCTCTTGGGGTACATCTACTGAAGGTACCTGTGTGTCAGAAGACCAACACGTTGGTACCGCAACCCTATTGGGGTCATACGCATCGCCATAGTAAGCGCGAGATACTGGTGCGGCATTTACTATCACCACATCCATATAGCCTAAGTCCCTAGTAACTTCTTCGCCGTCAGCTATAACGTGAAACTTGCCACCACGTATGCTGATTCGGCGTAGCCCGTTACTGCTCATCAGGCGTCTTCATCCAAGTCTAACTCTAACTGCTCATACATCATGTCGCCTTGGGGTGCTTCATCTACAACTACCGCAGGCTTACCCAAAAGTTCGGCTTCTAACTCCGGCAACTTAAACCGATAAGTAGAGCCTACCTTTATATAGGTATCGCTTGGGATTTTATTAGTGCGTATCCATGCACGTACAGTAGAGATAGACACTGCAAAGTGCTTCGCTACATCTTCGACTGGTACAAATGCCGCCATTATTTTCTCCTTACTGAGACTACATATTCTGAGTCTACGTTAAGACCTTTAGGTACAAGGTCGGGGTTCTCTTCTAGAAACTGCTTCATGTTCGTCTGGTTGAGTCGCTTATCAAGTAACTCGGGTGCCTCATGCTCCAAAACAAACTCGTGCATGTTGCTCCAATCACTAGTCCAATACCTAGTCTTGGCAGACCTATAAAACAATCCTGCTGAAGTCTTTACACTATCGACGCCCTGCTCCTTGCAGTATTCCAACAAGGCTTTCTTTACCTTGTCCATCTGCTCAGTCAGTTTGCCGTCTTCTTCTTTAAACGCCGCCGATAGTTCTGAACGCTTATCTTTGATCTTGAGATAAACCTTAGTTAACTGTTCAGCGGTAGACTTTACTTCACTCATTATACGCTCCTTTACTAACGGGACGTACACTTTATTGCCTTATTGTTAGCTAGTCAAGTATTTCTTTGTAAAGGTCTATCATTTTTGTGTGAATGTCTATTCTATTGTCAAGCAGTGCGTAAACACGTTTCTCTGCGTGCGAACCTTGGAGCTGCACAACGGTACATTTGTGATCTTGTCCTGATCTGTGTACACGAGCGTTAGCCTGTGCGTAGGTTTCCAAGGAACTTGTCGGTGCCCACCATACCACCGTGTTTGCCGCAGTTAGTGTTACACCGTGCGCCGCTGACTGAGGTTGTATGACCAACACTCTGGGATCATCAGCTTCTTGGAACCGTTTGAATATTTCCGTACGCTTACCGGCACTCACGTCTCCACGTATTACTTCCGTAGATATACCATCATCACGTAACTTATTAGTCAGTAGGTCAATCGTATGCTTGAACGGTACGAACACCAACACCTTCTTACTAGACTCATCTATTACTTCTCGGAGTACCTTGTAGCGTGGGGATATATCAAACTCAAGAGAGTCCCCATCGTCGGTGTATACCGCACCTGCGGATATTTGTAATAACTTGTTCATGTTAACTGCGGCATTGGCGGCGCTTATCTGTTCTCCTGCCGCCTGCATTACCATCTTATTCTTTAATTCTTTATAGTACTTAGTCTGTTGCCTAGTCAAAGGCACTTCTCTCTTGGTGTACACCATGTCAGGTAAGTCTAGGCACTCTTCCTTGGTGAACCGTATGGCAGGTTGCAGTACCCTATGCACTGTGTTGGTAGCATCTTCCTTCGGCACCCACTTAAAGTTTGTTACCTTACGCATTACTTGGTCGCGGAACGACCCAAAGAACCTAGGCACGCCATTGGGGTTAACGAGTTTGGCTATACCGTACGCATCGGTGGGGCTTTGCGCGGCGGGAGTACCTGTCATCATCCACAACCACGTACTTGGCCCCACTAACTTGTTCATGGTCTTCCATCGTTTTGTTTGTGGGTTCTTGTAGTGCGTAGCCTCGTCAACGATTATGAGGTCAAACCCTCCGTTAGCCACGGCGTCTGCTACGATCTCCACTCCGTCATAATTTATTATCACGTACTCAGCATCGCCCTCGATTATCTTGGCGCGTTTAGCTTTTGCCCCATACGCCACGTCTACCTTGCGGTGCATAGCAAAACTGAATAGGTCGTTACGCCACGCAGAATCCATAATAGATAGGGGGCAGACCACCAACACTCGACGTATCACCCCCTGCTTCATCAGGTAGTCTGATGCCCATATAGCACTGGCGGTCTTACCTGTACCCTGCTCGTTAAAGCAGAAAGCCTTGCGGTTCAACGTGAAAAAACTAGCTGTAGTCTTCTGGTGATCGAACGGAGTGTACTTACCTGTCCAATCGTACTTAGATTCTATTGGGGATGGCGCATTGATATTCATGTTGCGCAGTACCTGTGTCTCTTCTAATCCCCAGTTAACAAGTACTTGGTTGTTTGCTAACTCCCTGCTCTTTGGTATAACCGATGTAACCTTTGCGGGGTTACGTAGCGTAAGTAATAACGCCTTATCATCTACTATCTTCATTTATCGCTCCGATACGAAATAGCATGAAGTGGGTGTCCACGTCACGCGAAAAAGTTTAATGGCCCTGCTTCGTCCATAGATAGGGCTAGGTCTACTTATGATCGGAGCGCGAAATGCTTAAACGCGCCCCCCTTCGGACTACTCGATTTTATGTCGCGTACCTACCACGGAGGCGCAATAGGTGTCCCAAGGAAAGGACACAACATCATTTAACGACGCATCAAGCACGCGTCAACCACCAACCAAGGGAGTTCTTTACTTAGGCTTTCTACTGCCTTTCTTTTTATAGTTGCGGCTACGGTTCTTTGAGCGATCCTCTACTGTAACACCGTCCTTATTAGTGCCACCTTTGCTCAGTGCCTTCTTGTGACTAACGTCTTTACCTTCACGTTTGTCAGCCTTGCCGTTACCGTTGGCGTCTTTACCTTTCTTATCCATAGCACGTCTGGCACGCTGTCGCTCCATCCTAGCCTCGAACGCTTTACTGCCGACAGGGGCATTGACCTGCTTCTTTCTTTTCTTACGCATTAGTTTCTCCCATTGTGTACGCACTCGGTAACAATACAGTGCCTACGACATAATCCACTTTGGTGGGCATTCCACACATCATTTTCAAATGCTTGTTCCATGCGGCTGTAGTCTGATAACCACTTCTCCCATAGCCTAGGCTCATCCGGCTTGGAGTAGTCTTCCTTTATTAACTCACCACACACTACAAATAATAGGCCGCCCTTCACTTTCTCTAGCTTGGGGTACATCTTGAACATGCTCATAGCCATCAGTTCTAACTGGCCTTTATCAGCGTACCTAGTATTTTTACTTGTCTTGTAGTCTACCACATAAGCTGTTTTGGTGCGTTTGTTTAGGATAACTAAATCGGCAATACCACGCCACCACACGTTGTCATCTCGGAACCCGCACGGCTCTAGGTTCTCAGTAAGCCCCATCTCCAACTCGCACAGCTTCTCACCTTCTATGCCATTCAGTACATCAAGTACGTCTTTACAGTAGTTGTACTTTTCGGGTAGCGGAGTGCCATCCCTAATGTATTCCTCTGCGGCAAGGTGTACGGCAGTGCCATATAGCATGGCCTCTGTCTCTGGCTCCCTGTAGTCCTTTGCCACCTTGAGGTGGTAGAACTTCTTAGGGCACTGCTCGAACGACTTAATCTTTGAGAACGACCACGGGGTTATACTCATTCCGATTCTTTACCCTCTATAATACCTGCGGCCACTACTAACTCAGCTATCAACGTGTGCAACATATCCTTATCCATACATATAGTATTCTTGTGCTCCACAGTACCTTCCATCTCGCACTGCTCTATAAGTATTATCTCTTCCCCCTCTTTTGTTTCTCCTACTATTATAGTCAGGTAATCTCCGTCAGTTTCGGGGAAATTAGAGGTTACTTCTTTGGCACGCTTAAACTCGTTAATATCTGTTACGTTACCCAAACCATGCTCCTAGTATAATCAACACAAATGCAACACCTACCGCATGTACCCTACTAATTTCTACAGTACCAAGGGCGTACTCTACAACCTTAGTGCGTAATTCAGACACACTGCTACGTGCTTTCTTTAGTTCCCTGTCCGCGAACGCGTGGGCTTCTTTCATTGCTTTTTCTATATCACTCATCCTGCCGCTTCTCCGTATGATTTACCGTTATCTGATTCGCACGTGATGGGCAAGCCTTCCGCCCAAGGTGCGGTGCTACTCATACACTCTTCAATGTAACGTGTAGCTTCTTTAAGTTCATCCTCTGGTACACAACATACCACGGAATCATGTACAGTCAAAGCGACCTTATACCTTTTAGCAATCGCTAACATCTGATCGCCAATGATACATCTAGCTATCGCTTGGCATATATTCTCTGTGACCTTACCGCCATATATCCTAGTGTACCCGCGCCGAGTCTTATACTTAAACTCCGGCCCACGCTCACCCTGCTCGTACTGTAAGTCGTCATACCGCATCTTGAGTCCAGACGGTAGTAGTATCCAACCATTACGCCCGTCAGCCCCGTACTTAACTATCCCATTGGGGCCGAGGCTACCCGAGTTACCACGCGACATCTCAACCAGCATGTTCTGACAGTCACGCCATAACGTGTTTATCTTCCAGTTAGCGTCTCGGTAGATTCGGATTACCCTGCGTGCTTCCTCTACGTCCATGTTAGTACCAAACGACTGTAGCTGGTCTGCAAAGCGTACCGCACCCATGCCATACCCTGCACCCAAGATAGTAGTCTTACCTACAAAGCGTTGATCTTTCGTGACCGCTTCTTCTGGTATGTTGTATATCTTAGACGCCATCTTTATATACACGTCTTCCTTATCGGTAAACGCTTGGACTAAATCATCTTGCCCTGCAAGCCACGCCAGTACACGCGCTTCGATCTGCGACGAGTCACAGTCAACCATCATGTACCCTTCGGGGGCAAGCATACTGTTCTTTAACTTCTTACCATTCACACCACGGCTAGGTAGATTCTGGATGTTGATCTTGTCATCGCCACCCCACCTACCAGTGTGTGCCGCGTAGTATCTTACAGGTACCGGGAGAAGTCCGCGTTTAGCTATACCTATAAACCTCTCAGTACGTGATTCCTCAAGCGTACTCTTGGTGCCTAGCCTAGCAGTTACGAGTGCTTGCACTCTAGGGTCAGAGTGGTTCTCCAATGCCTTGAACTGCTCGTCATTCTTAGCGAACGCGAACGTCTCTTTGTTAGTGGTAAGACTTATCTTTGTAGGGGGTATGACACCTAGCCCCTCAAGCAATTCGGCAAACTTAGGATTACTCATAAGTTCTTTCTTTGTAACACCAGAAGACGTTATCAAGTCTTCCTTTATCTGCTTGGTGTCTTCCAAGTGTTGCTCAAGTAGTCCTAAGTCCAACTCCAGTACAGGCTCCACGAACATGCGTAGCGTACAGTCTATAAGGCGTAACTCCCCCTTGGGGAACCCTCTGCCCATAACATTAAACAGCTTATAGGTTAACTCCACGTCATTGATGCAGTAGTCGCCGTACTTGTCTAACTCCGCATCAGTGAAGTCCAGTCTACGCTTACCTATAGCATCTAGTACTTCCGTCCCTTTAGCGCCGAGGCCGTATCTCTGCGTAAGCGCATGGAGAGAGCCGCCAACTTCAACACCGTGAAGAGCACGAGCAATACAAAGGGTGTCAGTAAGAACGCGAGGATGAACGTCAAATAACCAACTAAGAATAGCGCCATCAAACAAAGTGTTATGACATAGTAGTACAGATGAACCCCAATCGAATGTATGTAAGTATTCTTTAAGTTCTTCGTGCGTACCACTAGCCCATTCTGTAGCATTGTTATTTACCTTTACACCTACACCCACTACCTCAAAACGAGGATCACGTATGTAGGCTTCTGTTGTCATCTTACGGAGAGAGAAGTCCTTGTCATAATACGTTTCAAAGTCAACCGTTATCAAGTCCATCTTCATCCTCCTCTATGTCCACTACTTCCATGTCTGCCTTGTGTTCGGCTTCGGTGATATGCTTGGGGGCTTCCTTATCCCCAAACACCTTGTCCCAGTTTTCCCAGAACATCTGCGCAGTAGGGCGCTGACGGCTACCCTTACTCATAGTCCATAACCTCTATTAACTTGTTTAGGTACCACTGCGCTTTCTGCAAGTCCTCTAACGGCTTGCCCTTTCGCTCGTACCTCCAAAGGTATTTCAGACAGGCACCCTTGCAGTACCCTTGGAATGCTTCGGCAGTCATGCTTGCTTCTATACCCTCAATACATTCGATATTGCCATAGGTATAGTGATTGGGGTGGTTGACCATATCATCGGACGTGTCGGCTATAGCCGTGCCCCAATGCTCTAGCCCAGTCTTTTCTAGGGCAGGGCCGAGTCCACGTAGCCTATCCCAATCGGCTGGTGTTGCGTCATTAATACTCATACTATCCTCCGAGGATTTGTTTAATATCGTTCATGTTGTCTTCATTAACTACGTACGCGATTCCGTACGCTTCGCTTATCTCTCTGAGATTCTTCTCCTGTAAAGCTGTTGGTGTGTTCTTACCCGCTTTACATTCGATCCCAAAGAACTTTCCGTTGTAGCAACCTACTATGTCAGGCACTCCGCTCTTACCGTATCCCCCAGTAGCAGGGAAAAAGTAGTAGCACCCTAACGCTTTCAGTTGCTCAACGATCTTCTTCTTAACCTTCCCTTCTGGCGTCATCGCCATAACCCTCTCCTTTTCGTCGAGAACTGGTATCAGTCCCTCTGTTATTTAAATACCCAAAACGTGTGCTCGTCGATACGCCTACCAATACCCTCTACAGGTTCGGTGGGCGGTGTAGGGTCACACATCATCAGCACCGAGAGCCTTTCTTCAAGCCACTCCGGTACATCTTCATCCAGATCATATAACCCCTCACACTCCGAGTCAACACAATTCATACCTAAACACGTTACCTCGATACTGTTAGTGTATCCCAGCGTAGAAACGCGGTAAGCGTTAGGCATCTCTGTCGGATCGTCCCATATTGTATCACTGTGTGACATAGAACAGAGCCTCACTGTGGCGATACCCAACCTGCGGTATGTAGTCTCCCACCCCACATATAGATAGAGTAGACAGCTTACCCAGCACGCCATCGGGTAAGACATCATAATAAGTATCAAACTCCAACAGCCTAGTCCTCTCCATATTGTGCATATCCCCCACGGGACACACATCGAACGCTTGCTTGCCTAACCTCTCGTATACTCGTACAGCATACATAGGCATCTCTGCGTCAGCCTTGGATTGATCCCTCACCTCCTTGGCCACACGTAGAGACGTTAGGTTATCTGGCACAGTCTTATCTAAGAACTCATGTCCAGAGTCCAACAGCATGTACATCTCATTGAGTATTGGAGTGGCCACTTGTTCATTTGTCTTGTCCCACCTCGCACCGAGCAGTCGCGTCCACGCAGTGCCATGCTTAGTTTCAGTATCATCTACCGCGTGCATTAATGCACTCCTACACTTAGTCCTGCTGGCAAGCACTACCTCGCTGTGCGTACATCTGCGCAAGTACTTCTTTGCGTTCTGCTTGGCCTGTCCCTGTAGGGCAGTGATCTTTGTGCGAAACTCCGAAGAGTAGTTGCTGTGCTTGTTATTGGTTATGTCTCTACTGTACACACGGTACACCATCTTCTCGTTGGTATGACAGAACCCCACGTCTATCCAACCCATAGTGTATTCGTCCTCGGGGTAGTAAACGTGATACACCATGTCTCGACTATTGTCCTCGTTGTCAGGGCGTACCTCACAACCTCTGAAGGCTTTCTTTATCTCATTGATAAACCAATTCAACTCGTAACGGTTTGACGCGTTACCTACGGGTGAAGGCAGGGCAATCTTCTGTACGTCAGCAACCATATATAAACAGTACTTCCCCTCCTCGTTGTACGAATAATGTGATGCAGCCATGTTATTTCACCTCTCTGTATTCTTCAAACGACTCATTGAACTCGCCATAGTAGTTGATCCACGCGTTGAACTTGGTGCGGAACTTCTTAGGGTCACTTGTCAGGCTGACGTTTTTGTCAGAAAACCCAGACCAGTATCTGTTACCCATGCTATCTGCTAACTCACACAGGAACGCGTGTACCATAGTGGTACGTTGCTCGTGTTGATCGTCCATTAGCATGTCTCTAAACGTGTAACCCTTGACTGCATTAGCGCCCCGCGTTGCCTCGCGGTTTGACTCCCAGTCCATAGTGCCCTCAAGTATCGGGGTCATAGTCCACGCCCAGTGCAAGTACTCGTCGATAGCTTTCTTGTACGGTGCCTTGGCTTCCTTGTTAACACGTACTCGTATGACAGGTACAGGGTGCGGATCGCTAGTCAATGTCCATGCCCCGTTGTGTCGGTGCCCTGCGACTGGATTCTGTTTACTGGTGGTAAACACCACAGGCTTATCAAGATCCTTGGGTAGGTAGTAGCGGCTCGTGACATAATGTATGTACTGCTTGCCGCTATCCACAACGAATCTCATGCCCAGAGGCATACACCGCTCAAGGAACGAGTACCTGCCATTGTGTGCGTAGTCACCCGTCTCGTTACGGAATTGTACTGTGTCAGTGCCATCGGCATTGCGAACCCAGATCACTGCGGCAGTGCCGGGCTGTTGATGCTCCCCGCGATCTGATAACAAGTATTGGTGTGGAGACAACTTAATGATGCACTCCCACTTACGTCTGCGATCCCCGATAGGCACTATGTTAGTACCCCTGATTGGTTTGGTGTTGTTATACAAATGTTCCACGTGCGTGAAACTGTCTAGCCCATAATTATACATAGCCATAATATTGCTCCGAGTTGTTTTGTTATAACACGTGTTATAACTTTTAGTTAGTTACCATTTGATTTACTACTAGGTATGCAACAAGTACACATAGTGCGAGTGCTCTATACCCGTAGTCTTCTTTCTCTTTATCGTCCATACCTTACCCCTGTTGTACGCGTTGCCACGCACGTTGCACTGTCCCCACGTCATTGCGGTCGTAGTCACTGTCCACTGGTGTATCTCTGACGTGTTCATAGTAGAACTCCAACGCCTCGTCCACAGTGTTGACAGCCTCTGCCCACTCCATACGCATCTCCTCCGCAGTATGCCGGAGGCAATCTTTCGGGGCTTGCCTGTAATTGTTATCGCTCATATCAATCTCCTGTTTAACCATTCACCTGATAACTTCTCTGCATGTGTCTCGAAAGAACTCTTCAACGGGCGATCTGCTGACCTGTTGATAGCCTTGCCCTCGTAGTCATAGTTCTGGTACATAGGGCGCAGATGCGAGTCATGCACCTCCAACACCCTGTGTAGCCTAGTAGACATAGCATTTGGTTTGATGTTCGCAACCTTCGCGTAGTCCCTCGCGGAGTACATGTGTCCTGTTGTTAACTCAGGGTGCGAACCCATAAACTTTATCAGCCTAGCTGTCATAGCATATCCCTCGACTTGATGTGTACTGCCTTACCCTCATCGGGCACTGCGCTCTTGTTGTCCAGTATCGCCCAGAGTACGGGACAAGTCCAATCACCCCATCCAGAGTACAAGTAGCCATCGGTCAGAACGATACACGCTTGAGGCTTGATACCCTCGTCGGCCATGTACTGCGTGACACAGTTGACATCGGTACCACCACCACCCATAGGCTTGGTAGACTTGACCAGATTGTCTAACTCGTGCATGCCGTATGCCTCGTCACCCACAACACTGCTACCCCAGTACAGTAGGCGTAGCTTGTCAGGTTTGACTGTGTCGCATACACCCTTGACCTCAGACAGGAACGCTGTCAACTCTCGTTGTCCGACAGAGCCTGACGTGTCAATGGCAATGACCAACTCACCTACCTGCTCACTGATACCGCTAGGCATGATGATACCCTGACTCATCAACCTGCGATTGGGTCGAGCGTATGTAGAGTAGTCGCTACCTGCACACGTGTTCTGTATGAACTCACGCAACACCTCACGCCAATCAATCTGTGGCTGTAGTAACTCGTCGAGATCGCGGTTGCCTGTACCGCCCATCTTACCTGCGGCCATAGCACCCTGACGTATAGCCTCGTCAATGTCACGCGCCAACTCACGCTTGTCCTCGTCGGATAGAGACTGCGCACCCTCCCAGTCATGCTCGTCAAGTCCTGCGCTACCACCACCGGGAGAGCTGGAAGGTTCACCATCACCCCCTGACTCGTCATCCTGTGAGTCACCACCCTGATCGTCTTGCGACTGCTCGTCCTGCTCCTTGCGTAGGATGTTGAACACCTGTGCGCTGTCCATACCACGGAACCGCTCATCGACTAGCCCACCCTCGGGTAGTTCAGCGAACCCATCTTGCCTGTTGTCATCGACGATCTTGATGTTGATAACGTAGTCACACGCGCAGTTAGCTAGATGCGGATCAATCTCATACATCCACTTCCATATCTCAAGGTGGCGGTGTAGCTTGTGCCCCTCGTCCTCGTGCAGTACTAGCCCACGCAATTCGGCATCGGTCAGTCCATCAACGAATGCACGTCCGTACTTCACATCACGCCCATTGGTACACGCTGTCGGTACATCGTCATCAATAGTTTTCTCACCGATCATCAACACACCTGCTAGTGCTGTGTATCTCGGGTGTCCCATGATGGCAACGACTGCTTTAGACAGTCGCTCCTCCGCAGTAAGTTGTTTACCTATAGTCAACATAGTATCTCTCCTATACCTTGTCACTTGCGAACATGTAGTTGTTCTGCATAGCCCACGCGGTGAACTCCTTACTCTGCATCACAACATCGCGGTGCGCATACGAGTTAGCACGTATGCCATTGGCGAACAGACCTTGCGCCTCCTTGTCGAGACGTTGCATGTACGTCACCCACGCATCGACCCAGTCACGTTGCATCGCACCCATAGCACGGAACACTGTCATGCACACGGCTGATGCTGACTCGGGTACTTTGGCATTGAGCGGATCGTCCTTGATAGACTGTAGGCTCGGTAGTTGGTCGGCCAGCTTCACAAACGCCATCATATCCATAGCGCCACGATCACCGATAGTACCCATAAGTAAAGCTGTCAGGGTGTGATCGTCATACTGATCGCGTAACTTGAGCACGTCACTCGCGGCCTCCAATGATCTCGGGGTGATAAACGCGGCACGCGACTGCTTGGGGTGGAAGATGTACGGGTTGTCATCGGGGTTCTTCACGTCCTCGAATCCTTGCAACACCTGCGGGAACTCGCGCACGAAACCTAGCACACTGTGATCGACACCGTTGCTGATACCCCAGTCGATAAACTCGTCACTGGTAGACTTGCGTGCTGTGACAACTGTGATGCGATTGCGTGCGTGTGGTGGTAACAGATCGCCCACACCCTCTGCGCCTAGGTTGGTCGTAGCGAATATGATACTGCCCTCGGGGAATCGGTTGCGCTCCAACATGTCACGCAGTAACGCGTTCTTGACTGATGGATTGGCCTTGCCGTACTCGTCAATCATTAGTATGACTGGCTTGTCGAGATGCAACCCCAACTCCTCATTGGGTAGATACGTCACGTACCCCTGCTCGGTATTGAGTGATGGTATGCTCAGATCACCCAAGTCCTTTGTGGTACAGTCGAAGTAGCACGGCGTGTGGGTAGGGAATCTATCTGCTAACGTCTTGAGCAGTGATGACTTACCGTTACCCATGTGACCCTGTACGAGTATGGTGCGTTGGTGGCCAACAGTAGCGATAGCGTTGGCGATTTGGTCTAGCGATAATGCGTACATAGCTTGTGTATTCATAATGGTATTGCTCCGATTGATTTGTATACATATGTATACATTAGTTTAGTTACAGCGTTTCAACAATGCGGCCATCAACGGCCACGATTTTGTAATACGACACGCGGTGCGTACGTAGCGTGCGTAGGTTCTTGTAGTGCTTGGTGCGCTTGTAGTTGCGCACACGTAGCACCGTTTGACCGTCAAGGTTTCCCAGTATCTGACGGTCGTTTGAGTCATAGGCTTCAACGTAATACATATCACATCTCCAATGATGGTAGTAGGCCGTGCCCAGCTTTGGGCTGTACTTGTCTCAGTACATCGTCCACTGCCCGTTTGGTTTCGGCACGGACTCCCTCGTTGTTGCGCAACCCATCGGGAGTGACACCGCGTAGCGTATCGTCTAGCTTACGCGCCATCTCGGCCATCTGGCTGTCACCTGTCACGTTGCACACGTCAAGCAGTCCTACTATGTCGAGCACGTTCTCCACTAACGAGTCGCGGAATACTTTCTTCTTGTCATCGCCACCATAGTCTAGTCGATCGGACATATTAGACAGAACCTTGTACGTACGATCCCACACATCCTGCATGGCAGACCCCAACTGCTTACTGTAGTACTCGTTATAGTGTGACTCCAACACGTCACGTTGCTCGTTGCCCACGTCCACACGAAAGTCACCGGCCTCCGGTATCGGTATGTACGAGATGTTGAACGCGAACTTCTCACGTAGCGACCACTCACTAGGGTAGTCATCGGCTCGAAACAAATTACCAAGCCGTGCCTGTGCCCTGCTCACCTCCCACGTGTAGTTGTTACAGAACGTATCGACCATGCGCTCGAACTCGCTTTGCAACTCGGTCATCTGTTGGTGGTACTTGAAGTACTGCGCTGTCGGTAACAGCCGCATACCCAGATCGCTCCACGGCATTGTCATGCTGTAGTGCTTGTTACGTGTGTTGGCCACGAATTTCTGTATGGCGGTCAACTCGTCGCAGTTACCCAGTAACTTCTTATTGACTGATGCCGTACCATTATCGGCATGGTTCTGGTTCGTCACTCTTACGGATGCTGACTTGTCTTTCTTGCGGGCAGTCCAGCAACTGATCTTCAACTCTCCCAACATGGCACTCGATCCGATTGATGGTGCGCTTACCTGTGGTGCTGTTGTTACTACCATTTGATTTAGATTGTTCATAACTGTATTGCTCCGATTGATTTGTATACATATGTATACATTAGTTTAGTTTTTCGACCTTCTTGTTTATGTCGTATATGACCTGCTCTAATAGCGCGTCTACAACATCTGCTTTGCCCTTGTGCAATGCAACGACTGCACTTTTAAGTACAAGGGACATTTCTTTCAACTCGCGGGTCTGCTTACCAACTATCTCACGCACCTCGTTCTGGTGGTGAATCTCCGCGTGCCTCAGTGCTTCGCTCATAACTGTATTCCTTATAATCCGATTATAATTTGCCAAGTACTAGAGAGCCAGCATTCTGCCATTCCCAGTAGTAACCTCTAGCATGCGCCCATTCTTCCAGATCAGGGTGAATAAACATTTTCCAATAGTCGGCCAAGCCGTCGCCTTCCTCAGCTGATAGATGCAGCTGCCCTTCCATCCAGAACATGTATGGCTTTATTTCGTCGGGCTTGACTATATACTTGCCGCTTTCATCCAGCACCATTTTCTCACCGATCTTGATTGTTGGCACTTTCTTTTCCCAGTTTGCTTCTGTTATCTTCATGGTAATTGCTCCGATTGATTTGTATACATATGTATACATTTAGTTTGTGTTGACACGTTTAGCTGTGTCGCCCCGTAGGCCATAACTCGACCTACTAAAACCATTATACAGGAATGACGGCTTATGTCAAATGGTACACAAACGTGTTGTTTAGTGTGTAGCGGTGTAGTGTACTACGTTGTACCAGTGTGTACCTACGTGTGGTCTGTAAGTTACTGATATCTATACAATGTTACTTTGTTACCTTTTTGGTGGAAATATGAGGGTATTATTTTAAGGTGAAAGGGGAGGTAACAAAGGGAGAATTTTTTGAACGCCGGATACTATTTTTGTAAAAGGTAACATTATAAATTATTTATTAAAAAGAGTATAAAAAAGGCCATTTTCCGCACATGCCTAGTCATGCACTGTCACGAAACAGCACGTTTAGATACTTTTTGTATTGTTACTTTTTGGCCGAAAAAAAGGTAACATTGCGGTAACATTACAAGAAAAAAAGTAACATTGTAAAAGTAACAACGCGCTACGCAGGTTCTGGACTGGTATCAGAGAAATGTATACATATGTATACAAACCAAAAACGTCCACGCGCTAACGTGCCATGCTATGCGCTACGCAGATTCTGAACTGGTATCCGCCGCATGTTAACTCGCCACGCTGTGCGCTATGCGCTACGCAGGGGTCTAACTGGTATCAGGCGAATACGCTATGCGCTACGCAGATGTAGAACTGGTATCAAACGACTTTTCTCGGGGCGAAAAAAAGCCCCGCCGGAGCGGGGCAAGGATTGCAGGGGAGTTAAAAAGGGTCAAGGCCGTGAATCGCGTGCTGGCGGGCTTCAAACGTGCCCTGCTCTATTGCTATCCAGTCGGCGTCGACTGTCTCGGCCGTATGTTCGACATGGTTATAGGTGGCCATATATCTGGCGGTCTCAATTGAGTGCCCTTGGCGGAGGTAGTAATCAACCGCATCAGCTTGTAGCAGGTTTAACAATTTTTGATTTTTCATAATGGTTACCCTTGTATCAGTACCCAGAGGATAGTTAACAGAATGCCTGCCGCCGGAATTAAAACTATCGTGGCCAGCGCGGCCAGTATTGCATCAGTGATCTCATTACGTGTCATAACTTACTCCAGTTGGATGGCCATCCTTGGCCGGTGGTGGTTATTGGTTAACTACAATCTGCTGCGCCTTGGCTAGCAATTCAACCAATTCGACTACGTCGAACGTAGGCTCTTCAATTGCCTGAGCCCGCTTGGCCGCCTGCTGGATTGACTCCAGTACCTTAGCCGTTGACCCTGCCGCATCAGTTGAGCCGGTGGGTTGTTGTGGTGCTCGGTCTCCGCTTCCGGCTGTAGACTTACTAGCTTTAAACTCAGGGTCTTGACGTAATCTCATGGCGTCCCTGTCGGCGGCCATTTTGCGACTCAAATCCGTCCTGAGTTTATTCTTTTTCTCCTGTTTGTCGGGGGTTGCTGCTTTTTTCTCGTATAGTTTCTGAGCCCATGCCCCAAACCCTTTGCGTCGCGCTGTTTTTAGCGCCTCGTATAGCTCAACTGATGCGGTTGACCCCTTACTCTTAGGGCTTAAAAAATCCGTCCAGAGCATGCCGTCAGAATCCATCTGATCATACGCCGCAATAGCTTGTTTGCGGGCACTTTCCTCTTTGCCAGTTATGCCCTCATAGAGCTTCTGGGCTTTCGGAGTAAAACGAGTAGGTAGTGCCGGTAGTGCTTCATTGTGTACGTTTGTCATAACTTTGTTACCTTGTAAAATGCGCGGGCTTGTAGCGGTGCCGCGTTAACCGATCAAATCCGTTATTGGCTTTGATGGTTCGCATAATAACAAGTTTAGGTGTGATCGCAATAGATAGGCCGCCGACTGTATACATATGTATACATTACTGGCTATCTGGTAGGTTTGCCCACGAATGGCCAGAATCCGACCCCTACCCCGCCCCCATGCCCCGCTATGTCAGACAGGATTCCTACGCGCCTATATATTACTAATTTCCACAAATAAATCGTTATTTTTTGAGTTCGAGACCCCTACCCCCTCTATATAGGGACACCCCCCACCTCTTTTTCCGACCCCTTGTAAAAAATTTTTTATACTGTACGGTGTACGTTCCTATTAGGTAATACATAGGCGGGACGTGAGTAAAATAAAGGGCAGAATAGATAACGCCGCACACACAGGGAGGATAGGTGAGTTTTTTGCCATGTATGTTTTGGAGCGTCACGGCATAGAGTGCCACCACGTAGACCGTTCCGGCGTAGACTTATGGTGCCAGTCGTACCACGAAGAGATGTTCACGTTACAGGTGAAGGCGGCTAACCTTGCAACACTCAAGCAACGGTACAGAAACCCAGTACGTAAGTACCTGTACAACTTAGCCACGCAGAAAGTGGCGGACTTCTATATGTTCATTGCTTTAGACGAGCAGAGAGTGCTTATAAAACCTACGGAAGAGCTGGGGAGTAAAGGGTGTTTGCAGCTACTCCCCGACAAGTTTACAGAAGAAGCAGAAAAGGAGGGACTAAACCTCCTACGTAACTTTAAAAGGGTAGACCATCCTCTAGGGCAATAACACCAAGCCCCACAATAACAACAATACACGCCGAAACAATAAACACAGTAAGACCAAACACAAAGAAACCTCAGAACAGTAGGGGGGTTGAAAGAGGCGCTATTGTATAGCTGATCTAATATGATCGGAAATGTATAATAATCATGCAGGGTATACTATAAATGGTATGGGCAACTCCCTATGCTTGTCTTGTGTAAACAAGTATGGTACAAAGGCACTCCGGTTTAACAACCTGCGATTACAATATGACGATTAAACTCGAACCCGAGACAGGGGTTCCGCTATTTGATGACGACCCCGCCGTGGACTTGAGTGTCCGTGCGCGAGCAGCGAAGACGACGGCCTTAGAGCTGGCAGAACACGGGCTAGAATTGAAGCCCAGCAAAGAAGATGAAGACGTGGCAGCTAAACTTGCCATAGCGTATGCCGATGATCCTGAAAAGACATCGAAGAAAGCAACAAACAAACGTATGGCTAACTTGACCCCAGCCTCGCTGGTGCTAACTAGTAACATACTCACGGAATTTGGTGCCTCTGTAGTGGAGTCAGCCGTTTCTGTGCGCCACTTGGTAACGAATAAGCTAATATTAGAGACAGAGAACCCCGATCCACGCGTCCGTATTCGAGCGTTGGAGTTACTGGGTAAGATTTCGGACGTAGGACTGTTCGCAGAGAAGTCGGAAGTGACCGTTACGCACCAGTCAACGGATGATCTCAAGGCAAAACTGCGCAAAAAGCTAGAAAAGCTCGTAAATCCTGCGGATGAGGTGACACTGGACGGAGAAGTTATAGACGTAGACGCAGAATTGGGGGTAAGTAAGGATGCCTAAGACGTATATTCACGTGAATCAGCACAAAATCCGCGCCAATCTCAAGAATGGGACGAACGAACCTGTAATTACCGTAAAACAAGGTAAGAAAAACACGTATTGTAACTCTGTAACTATAAATGGGCCGTCTGAAGTCCTGCAAAGTACCACAGATAAGCCGATTTTGAGTTGTGGGGCGCGAGTAGTCATGGTAACTACCGCTGATGTGACGATAAATGACTGCGCCTAGCACCACTGAAGCGTTTACCCAAGAAGAAATCCAGCACATGTTGGATAACATTGACGAGTTCAGCACCGACGAGGTGGTGGAGATAGAGAAACTTGTCGATGAGCTAGACAAACGGCGTACAGTTAAAGCCGCACACGACGATTTAATAGAATTTTGTAAACTTATGCAGCCTGACTACCTAGTTGGGAAGCATCACCGCATGTTGGCCGACCTCCTAATGGCCATTGAGCGAGGAGACAAAGACAGGGCGTGCGTAAACATACCGCCTCGTCACGGTAAGTCCCAGCTTGTATCTATCTTCTACCCCGCGTGGTACCTAGGGCGTAACCCTGACAAAAAGGTTATGATGGTGTCACATACTACCGATTTGGCGGTGGACTTCGGGCGTAAGGTACGAAACATCCTAGCCAGTGAAGTCTACGCAGACATCTTTCCTACAGTAAAACTCGCCAGTGACTCTAAATCAGCCGGACGCTGGAGTACGAGCATGGGCGGGGAGTACTACGCATGTGGTGTTGGATCGGCTCTAGCGGGCCGTGGTGCGCATTTACTACTTGTAGACGATCCTCACTCTGAGCAAGACGTGATTAATGGCAACTTTATTGTCTTTGAGAAGGCGTATGAGTGGTTTACGTTCGGTGCTCGTACTCGTCTGATGCCCGGAGGTAGTGTAGCTATTATCCAGACACGGTGGCACATGGACGACCTAACGGGGCGTGTGGTCAAGGATATGACCCAGAACGACCGTGCTGACCAGTATGAGGTCATAGAGTTCCCCGCTATATTAGATGTGGACGATAAAGAGACGGGCAAGCCCATACAGAAACCCCTGTGGCCTGAGTTCTTTGACCTTGAGGCGTTATTGCGTACCAAGGCATCAATGCCTACGTTCCAGTGGAATGCCCAGTATCAGCAACAACCCACCGCCGAGGAAGCCGCCCTAGTAAAAAGAGAGTGGTGGAATGAGTGGGAGAAAGAACGGCCCCCCGCCTGCGAATATATAATCATGTCCTTGGACTCCGCAGCAGAAAAACACAACCGAGCGGATTACACGGCGCTTACTACGTGGGGAGTGTTCCTTAATGAGGAGACTTCAGCGTATAATATAATCTTACTTAACAGCATAAAAGAGCGTATGGAGTTCCACGAGCTAAAAGAATTGGCTATGGATCAGTACACGGAATGGGAACCAGACGCTTTTATAGTAGAGAAAAAGAGTTCCGGTGTAGCGTTGTACCAAGAAATGCGGCGTATGGGCTTACTTGTACAAGAATATACCCCCCATAGAGGTTCTGGTGATAAACTAGCACGTCTAAACTCTGTATCAGACATTGTGCAATCTGGGTTAGTATGGGTTCCACAGACTAGATGGGCAGAAGAAGTAGTAGAAGAGATCGCAGGGTTTCCCTTTATGAGCCATGACGATCTGGTGGATTCCACAGTTATGGCACTTATGCGGTTCAGACAAGGCGGATTTATACGATTACCTACTGATGAGCCAGAAGACATTAAACAGTTTAAACATCGCGGTAGCGGGTTTTATTAAGAGGTTACAGAATGGCAATTGAGAAAGGTATCTACGCCGCACCAGAAGGCATAGAAGACGTAGAAGTAGAAGAGGCCGAAGTGCTTGAGGGAGACTTATCTATTGAGATAGTCGATCCTGAGATGGTTACTCTGTCTGATGGTAGTATGGAGATCACCCTGATCCCTGATGCCAACGAGACCGACCTAATGGCGTTTGACGCCAACTTGGTGGACGCACTTGATGAAGGACTCTTAAACGAGTTATCAGGTGAGTTAATAGGTATGGTAGACGCAGATGTGGACAGCCGCAAAGACTGGGCAGATACCTACGTCAAAGGACTGGACATCCTAGGGTTTAAGTACGAAGAGCGTACAACTCCTTGGCAGGGCGCGTGTGGCGTCAACTCTACAGTCCTAGCCGAAGCAGCTATACGGTTCCAAGCAGAGACCATGAGTGAGACTTTCCCTGCTCAAGGGCCAGTAAAGGTAAAGGTTCTAGGTAAAGAGACTAAAGAGAAGTTAGAAGCAGCAGAGCGTGTAAAAGCGGACATGAACTATGAGCTTACAGAGAACATGGTGGAGTACCGTCCAGAGCACGAAAGAATGCTATATAGCCTAGGACTCGCAGGATCGGCGTTTAAGAAGGTTTACTTCGACCCCAATATGGGTAGACAGGCCGCCATCTATATTCCAGCAGAAGACGTTATTGTGCCTTATGGCGCATCCAACATAGAATCTGCCGAACGCGTTACCCATGTAATGCGTAAAACCAAGAACGAGATAATGAAGCTACAAGTGAGTGGTTTCTACTCTGGCGTAGAGTTAGGAGAACCTCGCCCGTTCCACACCGATATTGAGGAAAAGAAGGCCGAGGAAGGTGGGTACGACATCACTGATGATGATCGTTACACTATATATGAGATTCATGCAGACCTCATCATTGAGGGTGTAGACGACGAAGACGGTATCGCAAAGCCCTACATTGTTACTATAGAACGCGGTACTGAAGAGATATTGTCGATCCGTCGTAACTGGGAAGAAGAGGACGCCTTAACGCTAAAACGTCAGCACTTTGTACACTACGTATATGTGCCCGGATTTGGCTTCTACGGCCTAGGACTCATCCACATAGTAGGTGGGTACGCTAAAGCAGGAACGTCGATCATACGACAACTGGTGGACGCTGGTACCCTGTCTAACCTTCCCGGCGGCTTAAAGTCTCGTGGGCTACGTATTAAAGGTGATGACACTCCTATCGAGCCGGGCGAGTTTAAAGATGTAGATGTGCCATCAGGCAGCATCAAAGAAAACATCATGCCCCTACCTTATAAGGAGCCTAGCCAGACTCTGTTAGCGTTGCTTAACCAGATCACTACTGAAGGCCGCCGTCTAGGTGCTATCAGTGACATGAACATATCTGATATGTCCGCAAACGCCCCAGTGGGTACTACGCTAGCATTGCTAGAACGTACGTTAAAGCCTATGGCTGCGGTACAGGCGCGTGTCCACTACGCTATGAAGCTAGAGTTCAAGATGCTCAAAGCTATCATGGCCGAAGAAGCATCTGTGGAATACGACTACATGCCTAACAGAGGTGAAGTAGCCGCCCGCCAAGCTGACTACGCTATGGTCGATGTAATTCCTGTTAGTGATCCTAACAGTTCTACTATGGCGCAACGTGTAGTTCAGTACCAAGCAGTGTTGCAGATGGCACAACAGGCACCTCAGATATACAACCTACCTCAATTACATCGCCAGATGATTGAAGTGCTCGGCGTCAAGAACGCTGACAAGCTAGTACCTACGGAAGATGATGTGAAACCTACTGATCCCGTAAGCGAAAACATGAACGCGCTAACAGGTACCCCCATAAAAGCGTTCATCTACCAAGACCATGCAGCACATATAGCGGCGCACCAGTCGTTTATGAAAGACCCCATGATTGCACAGACCATAGGCCAGAACCCACAGGCGCAGAAAATAATGTCTGCGTTACAGGCTCACATAGCGGAGCACCTAGGGTTCTTGTACCGCTCTCAGATGGAAGAGAAGTTAGGAGCACCCCTACCAGCGCCTAATGAAGAGCTTACAGAGGAAACAGAAATACAACTGGCTAGACTAGTAGCGGAGGGCGGTAGGCAGCTTACACAGCAGCACCAGCAAGAAGCAGCGCAAAAGCAGGCACAACAGAAGCAACAAGACCCCGTTGTACAGATGCAGCAAGCGGAGCTACAAATTAAGCAGCAAGAAGTGCAGCGTAAGGCTCAGAAAGACCAAGCCGATGCGCAACTCAAACAGGCTGAATTGCAACGCAAGGTGCAGAAAGATATGGCTGATGCAGCTATAGATCAGGGGCAGCTACAGTTAGAAGAGCAAGAACTACAGTTAGACACCGAAAAAACCGTTGCTAAGATGGCTGCGGACAGGCGCAAAGATGCGACTAAATTAAAGCTAGACGCTATAAAAACAGCAACAGATTCTGCAAACAAACGTAGGGAATAAATCATGGCTAAAACCGTCTTTGACGTGCTCAAGAACAAAATCGAGGATGACATGTCCTCTGCAACAGAATTTCTAGGTAATGGTGGGGCTAAAGACTTCGCTCAGTACAAAGAAATAACAGGAATGCTACGAGGTCTCACTTCCTGTCTGAATCATGTAAATGACCTCTCGCGTAATTATTTGGAAGATGATAATGACTGACCTAACGATAGTACCAAAAGAAGCAGAAAGTGAAGAAGAACTAGACTACCAAATTCCTACTCCTGTAGGGTACCGTGTTCTAGTAGCCATGCCGGAAGTAGAGGATACATACGGCGAAAGCGGCATCATTAAGTCTAGTAAGGAAATGCACAACGAATACATCATGTCTACTATCGGGCTTGTCCTTGATATGGGTGAGCAGGCGTATTCTGATAAAGATCGCTTTCCTACAGGTGCTTGGTGCAAAGCTGGCGACTATGTGATGTTTCGTGCCAATACTGGTACGCGTTTTAAAGTAGGTGGTGTTGAGTATCGTTTAATGAATGATGACTCAATTGAAGCAGTAGTAAACGATCCTCGTGGCGTTACACGAGTGTGAGGAGTAAATAATGGGATTTCAAAAAGTTGAGTATACCTTCCCTGACGAAGAGAAGGATGAGGTAATAGAAGTAGAGGACTCTAGCGCAGTAGAGATTGACTTGTCTGGCAAATCAGAGCCTGTCGAGGAAAAACCTGTTAAGCAAGAGAAAGAAGCCGAAGTAGAAGTCGAAGTAATAGACGACGTACCGAAGGCGGACAGAGGGCGTAAAGCATCTAAGCCCCCCGAAGACCTTACTGATGAAGAGTTAGAAGATTACTCAGATAAGGTACGCAAACGAATACAGCACTTTAGTAAAGGTTATCACGACGAGCGACGTGCTAAAGAAGCGGCGCATCGTGAACGTGTGGAGTTTGAAAACTACGCAAAAACGCTTGTTGAAGAGAACAACAAGTTAAAGAGTAGTGTTGAAAAGAATCAAGCAGCGTTACTGGAGCAAGCTAAGAAAACTGCTAGTGGAGAAATGTTACTAGCCAAACGGGCATACAAAAGAGCGTATGAGGCCGGAGATGCAGATAAACTGTTGGATGCGCAAGAAAAGCTAACAAATGCTAAGATAAAAGCAGATAAGTTAGCAGATTTTGAGCCAGAGGCTTTACAAGAAGCTGAGATTCCTGTACAAATACCGCAAGAAGCTCCGATTCAGCCAGATACCAAAGCGTCCGAATGGGCAAATGAAAATTCTTGGTTCGGCTCTGATGACGAGATGACAGCTTATGCTATGGGTGTACACAGTAAGCTGGTTAAGCAAGGTGTGGACACCACTAGCGATGAATACTACGAGACTATTAATTCTCGTATGCGAAATACCTTCCCCGAAGAGTTTGGGGAAACTGAAGAATCAGAGGTTAGGACAAGTAAGAAGCAGGCTAATGTGGTTGCACCCGCTACGCGGAGCACAGCACCTAAGAAAATTAGGTTAACGCAGACACAGGTGGCTATCGCTAAAAAACTTGGAGTACCCCTAGATTTATACGCCAAAAAGGTTGCAGAAGAGATGAGGAAAGTATAATGGCTGAGAATAGAATCAAACGTGAAGAAGTTACCCGTGAAAAAACGGCCCGTAAAGCAGCTTGGACTAGGCCAGAAGTATTGCCTTCGCCTCACCCCGAGCCGGGCTACGCATTTCGCTGGATTCGTGTAAGCACGCAAGGTAACATGGACGCCACTAACGTATCCTCAAAACTACGCGAAGGTTGGGAGCCAGTAAAGGCATCGGATCACCCAGAGATTACTCTTGTGTCTATCGAGAACGAAAAGTTCAAAGACAACTTGATAATCGGTGGATTGATGCTGTGTAAAGCTCCTGTTGAAATGGTTGACGAGCGCAACACGTACTATAAAGATCAGAGTACCGCGCAAATGCAATCAGTTGACAACAGCCTAATGCGAGAAAACGACCCTCGAATGCCGTTATTTAATGACCGCAGATCGAAAGTTACCTTTGGTAGCGGGTCTTAATCAAACTATTTTATAGGTGAAATAAATGGCAACTACAGCCTCTCCATACGGGTTTGTTCCCGTACGTAAAGCTGACGGTACACCTTATGCTGGTGCCCGCGATGCTTTTCTTATTACTCCTGCTGGCGTAGCCCAAAACATCGGTTACGGCTCTCTCGTTGAGATTAATGCAGGTTATGTTCAACTAGCTTCTGGCACTGGCGCAGACGCAACTACTAACAACCTCGGCGGCAACACTATCGGTGCTCTGGGTGTGTTCGTTGGCTGTGAATACGTTAACGCTGAAGGTCAATTGATTTTTGCTCAGTACTACCCATCAGGCACTGCTAACGCTACTGCTTATGTTGTTACTGATCCGGGCGTAACTTTCCAAGTACAAGCTGACGGCGCTATTGCTCAGGCTGCTCTTGGGCACAACGCTCCTTTGACTGCGGCACAGAACGCCACTACTTCAGTAAATACTGCTACTGGTAAGTCTAATGTTGCATTGGACGCTACTACTGCTACTGCTACTAAAGCGTTCAAAGTGATTGGCTTTGTAACCAAAACTGGTTCTGCCATTGGCGACGCTAAGACTGATGTCTTGGTTAAATTTAACCTACCGTACCACCAGTTTGGTACCGGCATCGTAGGAGAATAACTAGATGGCTATTTCAAGAAGTCAATTACTCAAAGAGTTGCTACCCGGACTTAACGCACTATTTGGTCTGGAGTATGCAAAATATGGCGAAGAGCACAAAGAGATTTTCGAGACTGAAACCTCTGACCGTTCTTTTGAAGAAGAAACTAAGCTGTCTGGTTTTGGCTCTGCCCCAACTAAAGCTGAAGGTTCTGCAATCGAGTACGATAACGCGCAGGAAGCATGGAGCGCACGCTACACGCACGAAACTGTTGCAATGGGTTTCTCAATCACTGAAGAAGCGATTGAAGATAACTTGTATGACTCTCTGTCATCTCGTTACACCAAAGCACTGGCTCGCGCTATGGCATACACCAAGCAAGTTAAAGGCGCAGACATTCTGAACAACGCTTTTGCTGGCACTACCTACGGCGACGGAAAAGTACTTTGTGCTACCGATCACCCTCTGGTTAGCGGTGGAACTAACTCCAACCGTCCTACTGTTGCGGCTGACCTTAACGAAACTTCTTTGGAAGCAGCTATCATTCAGGTAGCAGGCTACACTGATGAGCGTGGTCTCTTGATCGCGGCCAAGCCTAAGAAGCTAGTTATCCCACCTGCCTTGCAGTTTGTTGCAACTCGTTTGCTTGAGACTGAAGGTCGTGTAGGAACTGCTGATAACGACATCAACGCCATTATGACTAACGGCGCAGTACCCGGCGGATATGCAGTCAATCACTACCTGACTGACACTGACGCTTGGTTTATGATGACTGACGTGCCAAATGGTCTGAAGCACTTCGTACGTAGCCCAATGGCTACCTCTATGGATGCTGATTTCGATACTGGCAACAGCCGTTACAAGGCTCGTGAACGCTACTCGTTTGGTGTTTCCGATCCACTGGGTATCTACGGATCACCCGGCGCTTAATAGCGTAGTAACATGCTGTACTAAGGGGGCTTCGGCCCCCTTTTTTATGTTTGCGTAAAATCACACACTGTGGTATGTTCTCATATATCGGGAAACAATCCGGTGAATCTGACAGACCCGACTGACGACATGTAGACAGATTTGCCTTAACCTCACATGTGAGAACTTTATAATGGCTAAAACTACTTTTTCAGGCCCAGTCCGTTCGGACAACGGCTTTCAAATCCCTGTTGTAACTACTGCTAACCTCCCAGCTTTTGGTGATGTAGCTGTAGGTACTGCTTATATGGTCAGCGATAACGGCTCTGGTAACGATGAATACGCTATCGTAATTAACACTGGCGCTGCTTGGGTAACTGCTATTGGCGCGGCTCTTAGCTAATAGGAGGCATTTATGTCTAGTTCTGATGTTTCCGCAAAGCGGATTACTGGCGCAGGCTCGGTAGGTGTAGGGCCAGCGCGAGTAAGGCAAGTACAAGTACTGACTAATAACTCTGGCGCGGGGCGGCTCACTATAACTGATGGTAACGGTGGAGCTACCCTATTAGATATTGATTTTGAAGCTAATGACTCCCACTCTGTTAATATTCCCGATTACGGGGTACGTTTTCAAAGTGATGTCTTTATTACTGCTTTCACCAATATCGACGCTATTACAGTGTTCTATAGTTAATGCGTAGCTATTACAAGTCCGGCGGTAAAGTCGATAAAAAGGCTATGGCGTGCAATAAACCACGTCGGACTCCCTCGCACGCTAAGAAATCTCACATAGTTAAGGCATGTGAGAACGGCAAAGAGAAAATAATACGTTACGGTGAGCAAGGCGCATCTACAGCAGGTAAACCTAAGAAGGGCGAGTCCGCTAAGATGAAAGCTAAACGTAAATCTTTTAAAGCCCGTCACGGTAAAAATATAGCCAAAGGCAAAATGTCTGCGGCGTATTGGGCAAATAAATCTAAATGGTGATATAGATGGAACCAAAAGTACCTTCTAAAGAAGAGTTTGACAAGATGACCCCCGCACAAAAGGCCGCCCGTCAGCGGGAAGCTATGATGCAGAACCTAAACCTTAGCCCCGAAGAGAAAAAAGCTAAGGAAGCTATGGAAGCCAAAAAAGCTAAGGAAGCTATGGAAGCCAAAAATAAGTCTGCCAAGAAGATGATGGCTGGTGGTATGGCTAAGAAGTATAAAGCTGGTGGCAAGCTAGACATGGTAGAAAAAGGTGGTAAGAAAGTCCCTTTTTACGCTGCGGATGGTAAAGGCAAGATGAAAGCTGGTGGTAAGGTTCGTGGCTGCGGTATGGCTCGTGGTGGTAGAGTCTGCAAGATGGTCAAGATGAAAGGTGCGTAATGCGACGCTACTACAAGAAGAGCGATTGCGGTTGCGGCAGTAAACCCCGAAAGATGAAAGAAGGGGGCACTGTAAAAGACGCGTGCTATAAAAAGGTCAAGAAGCAATATAAGGTGTTCCCGTCTGCTTACGCGTCGGGAGCCATTGCTAAGTGCCGGAAGAAAAAGGCTGGTAAGTAATGCGTACGTATTACAAGTCTGGTGGAGGAGTTCGCAAAACCGAAAAGGGTGCGGCCCTAAAGCGTTGGTTCAAAGAAGATTGGAAAGACGTTAAGACTGGAAAGGCTTGTGGTAGAAAGAAGGGAGACGGTAGGGGAACACCTTACTGCCGCCCTTCTAAGCGTGTATCTGAAAAAACCCCCAAGACTTCTGGTGAGATGTCTAGCGCCGAGAAAGCAAAGAAGGTAGCGGAAAAGAAAAGGCTAGGACAACCAGCAGGTAAGCCTAGACGAGTATCGGCTACTAAGCGGAGAAAGAAATAATGGGTATGGGTGTTAAGCACTACTTCAAAGACGGTAAAGAACATAAGGGTGGTATGCACAAGCACCCTGACGGGACTCTTATGACTGGCAAAGCTATGTCAAATACGTCTAAGAAACTGTATCACTATGGCGACCTATCTAATAAAGCTAAGGTCAAAGCTAAGGCAGGGTGGGGTAAATAATGGCTACATCAAACTCTACAGCGTTTAACATGGAGTTCACTGAGATCGCAGAAGAGGCGTTTGAGCGAGCGGGCCGTGAGATGCGTTCTGGGTACGACTTAAAAACCGCTAGACGTTCCATGAACTTGCTTACTATTGAGTGGCAAAATCGCGGCATCAACATGTGGACTATCGACGAAGGCACTATTAACTTAGTTAAAGGTAAGACCACTCCCTATGACTTGCCCGCAGACACCATTGATTTGTTGGAGCACCAGATACGTACGGGTAGCGGAAATGCAGCTACACAAACTGACCTATCCATAAGTCGGATTAGTGTGAGCACGTACGCTTCTATCCCTAACAAGTTAACACAAGGCAGGCCAATACAACTATATATTGAGCGTTTGCGGGATAACCCCAAAGTAAATGTATGGCCTCTACCAGATACTAATGACTACGTATTGTACTACTGGCGCATGCGCCGCATACAAGATGCCGGTAGTGGCGTAGAAACAGCGGATATGAATTTTAGATTCTTCCCGTGCCTAGTAGCAGGACTGGCATACTACATAGCCATGAAGCTACCCGAGATGACAGAAAGAGTGCCCTTGTTAAAGTCTGTGTACGACGAGCAGTTTGCCTTGGCCGCAGGAGAAGATAGAGAGAAGACCTCGGCTAGGTTTACCCCCCGCATAGGGTATATGTAAGCATGGCTACTCAGTTTGCTTCTGATAAGAAAGCCATCGCGTTATGCGACGTGTGTGGGTTCCAGTACAAACTAAAGGAACTGAAGAACCTAGTTGTAAAGAATGTAGATACTAATTTAAAAGCGTGCCCTGAGTGTTGGAATCCAGATCAGCCTCAGAATATGCTAGGAGAGTTTCCTGTACACGATCCACAAGCGTTACGTGATCCTAGACCAGACCAAAGCCTAGGAGAATCAGGAAACAGTAGTAGTAGGGACATACAGTGGGGTTGGAACCCTGTAGGTGGGGGAGTCGATCCTTTTGGATTAACCCCCAACATATTGTTAATAAATGGTAGTATAGGACAAGTTACTGTAACTACCTCATAGGAGCATTAAGATGCCACAAGTAGGAAATAAGCAGTTTGCATACACAGATGCAGGCAAAGCAGCCGCTAAGAAAGAAGCAAAAAAGACTGGCAATAAGATGACCAGTGCTTATAAAGAAGGCGGTAAAGTTAAGGTTCGTGGCACTGGCTGCGCAACTAAGGGTTTGTACGCACGCGGCCCAATGGCATAAGTTATGAACTACACTGAACTGAAAGCTAATATCCAAGACATTTGTGAGAACACGTTCACAGATGCCCAACTCGCTATGTTCACGGAGCAGGCGGAGCAGAAGATATACAACTCAGTACAGATACCTGCCCTGCGTAAGTTAGATGAAGGCCCAGTAGCTCAGACCAACAAGCTGTATACTTTACCCAACGACTACCTGTATACGTACAGCATAGCGGTAATAAGTAATAACACGTACACGTACCTGCTAAACAAAGACGTTAACTTCTTACGCGAAGCGTATCCGGTTAATACCGCCGCTAACTACGGATTACCTAAGTTTTATGCTTACTACAGCGACACTAAACTAGAGCTGGCTCCCACCCCCGATGTTAACTATGAAATAGAACATATTTACGGGCATTACCCTACGTCTATAGTAACCGCGGGTACTTCATGGTTAGGTGATAACTTTGACTCCGCACTGTTAAATGGAGCCTTGGTAGAAGCTATCCGGTTTATGAAGGGCGAGCAAGATATAGTCGCTAAGTACGAGAGTATGTACTTACAAAGCATGGCCCTACTAAAGAATCTCGGTGACGGTAAGTTGCGTCAGGATTCGTATCGGTCTGGACAAATTAAGGTAGCTGTTAAGTAAGGAATTAAATTATGGCTATAGCTCAAGCAATGTGTACTTCTTTTAAAGTCGCTCTATTAAACGGAGAGATGGACTTTAGTAGCGATACTGCGCAGACCTTTAAGGTAGCCCTGTATACAGGAGACGCCTCTTTAGGCGCAGATACTACGGCGTATACAACTAGTAATGAAGTAGCAAACGGTAACGGATACACTACTGGCGGGTATACTCTGACCATTAGTACAAACCCTACAGACGGAGGTTCAGGCACTACAGCTTTTCTGGACTTCGCAGACGCTACGTGGGCAAACTCTACAATTACCGCTCGCGGTGCGCTTATATATAAAGTAGGAGGGGGCAACCCTTCTATAGCAGTACTGGACTTTGGGGCGAACAAAAGCACTAGTAACAGCCCTTTTACTATACAATTTCCTGCGGGTAATGCTACAAGCGCCATAGTGCGTATAGCCTAAACAAACAGAATAGCCGTGTGAGGCCAAAGAAATGACAACGCAATACACTTCGATCTTAAAACTAGCCTTACCTGTACAGGGAGAACTAAGCGGTACGTGGGGTGATGTAGTAAACGATAATATAACCTCTATGGTAGAACAGGCTATAGCGGGGCGTGCGGTCATTAATTCGTGGACTGCAAACGCACACACGCTAACCACTGCTAATGGAGTTACGTCCGAATCTAGGTGTGCAATGCTAGAGTTTACTGACTCAGGCACCCAGCTAACCGGAGCGGGTAGTGTAGTATGCCCAACCCTATCTAAGATATACATAGCTAAGAATGCTTCTGGACAAAACGTAACCCTAAAAACATCTGGCGGTACCGGCATTCTAGTCCCTAACGGACGCACTATGTTCTTGTTTTGTGATGGGACTAACGTAGTTGAGGCGGTAACAAGTACTACTTCTTTGCAGTTGGGTACTAGCACGACGGTAACAGCGGTACTCGATGAAGACAACATGGCCTCGAACAGCGCCGTGTCTCTCGCTACACAGCAGTCGATCAAAGCATACGTAGATGCTCAAGTAGCCACATCCGATACCCTCGCGGAAGTACTAGCTAATGGAAATACCACTGGCGGTACAGACGTATCCGTATCTACTGATGACAAGGTACAGTTCCGCGACGCAGCTATATACATTAACTCTAGCGCAGACGGTCAACTTGATATTGTTGCGGATACAGAAATACAGATAGCTGCTACTACAGTTGATGTAAATGGCATCCTAGATGTTTCTGGGAATATAGTAGCGGGCGGTACAGTTGATGGTCGTGATGTAGCCACAGATGGTACTAAGCTAGACGGCATTGAAGCTAGCGCAGATGTGACTGACACAGCTAATGTTACAGCCGCAGGCGCGTTAATGGATTCTGAGGTTACTAATCTAGCACAAGTTAAAGCCTTTGACTCTGCTGACTATGCTACTGCTGCTCAGGGTACAACTGCTGATGCGGCACTCCCTAAAGCGGGGGGTGCAATGACAGGCGCTATAACAACTAACAGTACGTTTGATGGACGAGATGTCGCTACTGATGGGACTAAGCTGGACGGTATAGAAGCTAGTGCGGACGTTACTGATACTACTAATGTTACAGCCGCTGGCGCACTAATGGATAGTGAAGTTACTAACCTAGCACAAGTTAAAGCCTTTGACTCCGCTGACTATGCTACAGCGGCACAAGGCACTACAGCAGACGCTGCGTTGCCTAAAGCTGGCGGGGCAATGACTGGTGCCATTACAACTAACAGTACGTTCGATGGGCGAGATGTTGCTACTGATGGAACTAAACTAGATGGCATAGAAGCTAGTGCAGATGTAACGGACACCACTAATGTAGTAGCTTCTTTAACCGCAGGCTCTAACATTACTATTGCTGCTGATGGAACAATTGCAAGCACTGCTTCAGGCGGCGGTGAAACCCTTCAACAAACTCTAGCTATTGGAAATACTACAACTACTGATACTAAAATTCAGTTCCGTGACGCAGGCTTGTACATTAACTCTAGTGCTGATGGACAACTTGATATTGTTGCTGATACAGAAGTACAGATAGCTGCTACTACAGTTGATGTAAATGGCATTTTAGATGTGTCTGGTAACATAGTAGCAGGCGGCACGGTTGATGGTGTTGATATTGCAGCAAGAGATGGCGTACTAACTACCACTACAACTACTGCAAATGCGGCGCTTCCTAAAGCCGGTGGAACCATGACAGGTACTCTTGCGCTTGGAGACAACGTAAAGGCTACGTTTGGTGACGAGCCAAATCTGGAGATTTACCATAGTGGTTCACATTCTATTATTGAAGACGTTGGTGGCGGCAGTTTATTTATTAAAGGTGGCCCACAACTTAAACTGTTCAATGATGATGAATCTGCTATTCTTTGCCAAAAAGACGGCGCAGTAACTTTATACCATAACGCCATTGCGAAGTTTGCAACGACTGCAACGGGCGTTGATGTGTCTGGTAATATAGTAGTAAGTGGCACAGTTGATGGGCGTGATGTAGCTACTGATGGCACTAAACTTGATGGTATTGAAGCTAATGCAGATGTAACAGACGCAACTAACGTAACTGCTGCTGGCGCTTTAATGGACAGTGAACTAACAGCTATTGCGTCTGTTAAGGCATTGAATCAAGGCGTAGCCACTACTGACAGCCCTGCCTTTGCTGGCCTAACTGTAGACACAACCACCCTAGCAGTTGACTCTACGAACAATCGCGTGGGCGTGGGTATTGCATCACCTACAGAACTTCTGCACGTTTCTGGCGCGACAGACCCTAAAATCCTTGTTAAAGCAACGGGTGCTGGAGATGCAGACGCTGACATAATTTTAGATGCAAACGACACAGGGGAAAGTGGAGTAGTGTTTAATAATAGTGGCGTTAAAAAGGCTCGTATTGACTGGAGTAATCAGAATCTCCAGTTAAATATGGCAACAGAGTCTGGTACTAACGGTACAATAGATTTTCAACCTAACGATGTTTTGGCGATGCGTATAACAGCCGCTGGGGTTGCTGAGTTTAAAGCAGGTATTACAGAAGACTCTGTAACGCTTTCAGGCACATCTACTACTATTGACCTTGCTACTGCTACAAACTTTACACATAACCTTACAGGCAATACTACTTATACCTTTAGTAATCCAGCAACTACAGGCAATGCTTCGGCCTTTACGTTAAAAATTAGACAAGATACGTCTGCACGTACAATTACATGGCCTGCTAGTGTTGACTGGGCAGGAGGAACAGCACCCACACTAACGTCACAAACTTATGGTATTGATGTATTTACATTTTTTACTCTTGACGGCGGTACAACCTACTACGGCTTTACGGCTGGACAGGCGATGGCGTAATGAGTACGGTATCAAATAAAATTATTCAAGCGGCTGCCGGTAATAGTGTTGACGCTAATCTTGAATTTATAGGTTACGTGCATGGACAGGGTACAGTCACTGCAACCCGTGGGGTTGATTATGAAGACGGCGACCTATTGTTTAATTATATGTCCCGTTACCCGAATACTACAATAGCCCCTGAGAGTGGCTGGACACTTATTAACGCAGCGAAATACATAAGTTACCAGAGTTTTGCTTTTAGCTACAGAATAGCTGGTGCGTCTTCTTACACTACTAATAATGGCAACTACGGCAACACTATCGTTGTATTCAGACCTACTGGGTACACCACATTTACACAGGTATCTGAAGACGAAGGCCTAAATGGTGCGACAGCAGCTATCCAGATGACGGACACAAACGACAGTCTTTATATGGGCTTTGGTTCGGAGCTAGGAAGTGGCCCCGTTACTACCATCCAAAAACCTTCGTTTGCATCAGAGAATAGTGGAGTTACAGCCGGTCAGGCAGTGAGAGTGAAATTTTATTGGGCCTATCAGGAAGCAGGTCACAGCAATACAGGAACACAAACTTTGGACGTTTCTGGCTCTTTTGAAGCATGTACAGCACTACAACTTGACTTAACTTAGGAAATTTATATGCACATTAAACTTACAAACGGTACTCCAGCTAAATACACACTGGGGCAACTACGCCGTGATAATCCAAACACCTCTTTTCCTAAAATAATTCCTGATGAAATATTAGCGAGTTACGATGTATATCCCTACGTCATTCAAGATGTAGAAGTTGACCCAGTAAGCCAGAATGCGGTTGAAGGTCAGTTTGTTCAGGTAGATGGCCAATGGACTTTACCTATGGTTGCAGAAGACAAGCCACAGGATGAAGTTGCTCAACGTGTTCGCTCTATGCGTGACCAGTTTTTAATAGACAGTGACTGGACACAGATGCCCGACAGTCCCTTAGACGACAGCACAAAGGCTTCTTGGGCTACATACCGCACAGCATTGCGAGACATCTCAACACAGGAAGGCTTCCCAACTAACGTAACTTGGCCTACAGCGCCTTAAAGGAAAATACAATGAAATACTTAATAATACTAGCAACAGTAGCCCTTATGGGCTGTAACACGTTTAACGGCACAGTAGATGGCGCACAGGAAATCGTAGGCACTACTGTAGACTCTGCACAGACTATGGTTGTAGACACAGCTAAGGGCATAGGCTCAGGTTCTGCCACAGCAGTTGAAGGCATAGCTAAAGATATTCGTTCTGCTTCTGAGTGAATAGAAGGGCTTTTTGATGATTGATCCCGTCACAGCAATGTCAGTAGCCGTTAACGCGTTTGGTACGATCAAGCGCATGGTTGCTGCTGGCAAAGAAGTAGAAGATACCCTGTCACAGATTGGGAGATTCTATGGTGCT
>VMHT01204817.1_pt1 | contig 50003 bp, 46 predicted proteins | sample 4693611 | NCBI WGS metagenome assembly VMHT01 (sample SAMN12280063, study PRJNA550983) | marine metagenome | isolation source: seawater sampled from same location over 5 years 0.02-0.2 micron viral filtrate | place: USA: collected off the coast of southern California halfway between the port... ... | reverse complement strand
TAACTTAAATTTTATTGTGATAAATTAAAAATATAGGAGAGATGTGAGAGCGGTTTAATCAGCACGCTTGGAAAGCGTGTGTAGTAGCAATACTACCGAGGGTTCGAATCCCTCTCTCTCCGCCACGCTAAAAGCACCCGCTTGCCCGAAGGGCAAGCCCAGTGCGCCTTCCGCCTTACCGAAGGGGGGGCAGCGCAGTCATGCCGCAGGCATGACAAGTCGGCAGCTAAAAGCACTTACCGAGCAAAGCGAGGTCTAGTGCGCCTTGCGCCCGCCTTCGGCTTTTCCTAAGCTTTGCCCCTGAATAAGGAGGGCGCTATGCAGGATTTCACAGATAAGGTCGCGGTGATAAGCGGCGGGGTGAACGGCATTGGTTTCGATATTGCCAAAGCACTGGCGCGCGAAAAATGCCATGTCGTGATTGCCGATCTTGACCAAGAAGCCTGCGATGCGGCGGCAGCGGACATCGCCGCCCTTGGCGTCACCACGCTGGGCCATAAATGCGATGTCACCCAACAGGCCGATATTGTGGCTTTGGCCGATGCGGCTTGGGCCAAATTCGGGCGCGTTGATATTTTGTTTAATAATGCCGGTGTCGGCGCGGGCCTCGTCTCATCGCCCAAAATGAGCGATGCCGATTTGCGCTGGATTTTTGAAGTTAATTTTTTCGGCAATTGGCATATGTGCATGGAATTTTTGCGCCGCTTTAAAGCGCAAGACAGTGAGGCGCATATTTGCAATACCGCCTCTGAAAATTCCATTGGCTGGCCGATGCCGCTTATGGCCGGATATAATGCGTCCAAAGCCGCCGTGCTTGGATATACCGGCATGTTGCGCATGGAATTGCCCGACCATATCAGCGTCTCTTTGCTTTGCCCGGGCTGGACGCAAACCGATATTGGCAATTCGGGCACAAGGCGGCCGGAGCAATTTGGCGGCCCGAAAGAGCCGCGCCCGGGCTTTCCTATGGATGGCGATTTTGTGCCCTATGCGGTTGAGACCGTCGGCGCGCATTGTTTGGCCGAGATTAAAAACGGCGCGTTTTATATTTTCCCGCATTATGCGGCGCGCCATTTGGCCGAAGAACGCAATGATGAAATCATTGCCGCTTTTGATGCGCAAACCAGCGCCACGCCGGATTGGCAAAAACACGATACGCGCAGCTTTTTTGAAGCCGTGCAGGCCGCGCGCGATAAAAAGGAGTAAGCCCGATGAAAGCCTTAAAGGTAAATGAATTACTGCCCGATTTGGCCGGTGTCGCTTTGGAAGAGGTCGCCACACCCAAACCCGCAAAAGGGGAAGTCTTGGTCAAAATCCGCGCCGCCAGTTTGGGCTTTCCCGATTTCCTGATGACGCATGGCGGCTATCAGCTCAAGCCGCCCGTGCCGTTTTGCCCGGGCATGGAGGGCGCGGGCGAGATTGCCGAGATTGGCGATGATGTCGCGGGCTGGCAGATTGGCGATAAAGTTGTTTGTGGCGGGCTTGGCACATTTGCCGATTATATGGTGATGGCGGCTGACCGTTTGCGCAAAATTCCCGATAATCTCGATTTCGCCAGTGCTGCGGCCACCGGCTCGGCCTATCTCACCGCTTATGTCGGACTGGTGCGGCGCGGGCTTTTGCAAAAAGATGAATGGCTTTTAGTGCATGGCGCAGCGGGCGGCGTCGGGCTGGCGGCGGTTGATTTGGGCAAGCATTTGGGCGCGAAAATCATCGCCACCGCCTCATCGGACGCCAAGCTGAAAATCATTGAAGAGACCTTTAGCCCCGACGCCGTGCTGAATGTGAATGACGGGTTTCGCGAGCGCGTGAAAGAACTGACCGGCGGCGGCGCAGATTTGATTTATGATCCGGTCGGCGGCGATGTGTTTGATGAAAGCGTGCGCTGTATTGGCTGGGATGGCCGCCTTTTGGTCATTGGGTTTGCCGATGGGCGCATTCCGCAAATTGGCGTTAATATGCCTCTGATTAAGGGCTTTTCCGTGGTCGGTGTGCGGGCCGGAGAATATGGCCGCCGCAATCCGGAAAAAGGGGCTGAAAATCAAGATGCGGTTTGGCGTTTGGCGGCGGAGGGCAAAATTACCCCGCATGTGCATGCACAAATTCCACTGGCTGAGTGGCGCGACGGCTTTGCCATGATGGCCAAGCGCGAAATTGTCGGGCGGGTGATATTCACCCCGCATGATTAAAATCCGCGACGCTAGTTTTTATCGAGATAAGCGATAATGGCATCAGCCGCTTCATCGGCGCTGAGCTCGGTCGTATTGACAATAATCTCAGGCGCTTCGGGCGGCTCATAGGGGCTGTCAATGCCGGTAAAGTTTTTCAACTCACCGGCGCGGGCTTTTTTATACAAGCCCTTCACATCGCGACGCTCGGCAATATCCAACGGCGTATCGACATGCACTTCAATACAATCACCCGCCGGCACCAGCGCGCGCACCATATCGCGCTCGGCACGGAAGGGTGAGATAAAGGCCGTTAGCACAATCAAACCGGCATCGCTCATCAGCTTGGCGACCTCGCCAATGCGGCGGATATTTTCAATGCGGTCGGCATCGGTAAAGCCCAAATCCTTATTCAGACCATGGCGCACATTATCGCCATCGAGCAGGAATGTGTGTTTGCCATTGGCGTGAAGTTTTTTCTCCAGCGCATTGGCAATGGTCGATTTGCCCGAACCGGACAGACCGGTGAACCAGAGGATTTTCGGGCGTTGGCCCTTAAGCTCGGCATGGGCGGCGCGGTCAATATCCACCGCCTGCCAATGAATATTATGCGCGCGGCGCAGGGAAAAATGCAGCATGCCCGCCGCCACTGTGGCATTGCTGATTTTATCAATCAGCACAAAACTGCCGAGCTTTTGGCTCTCGGCAAATGGCGCAAAAACAATCGGCCGGTCAGTGGCCAATTCGACAACGCCAATTTCATTCAGCCCCAAATCGGCGGCGGCCAAATGCTCCATATTATTGACATTCACCGCATATTTCGGCGTTTGAATACGCGCCGAGACGGCCTGTGTGCCAAGACGCAATTCATAAGCGCGCCCGGGCAGCATGGCGGTCTCATCCATCCAAACCAGACTGGCCTCAAAACGGTCAGCCGCCAATGGCGGATTATCGGCAGCGGCAATCACATCGCCGCGCGAGCAATCAATTTCATCGCTCAAGGTCAGCGTCACCGATTGACCGGCCACGGCTTCGGGCAGGGTCGCCAGCGTGCCGTCAGAGGCCATGGTGACAATCTCTTTCACCGTGCTGGTTTTGCCCGATGGCACAATGCGGATTTTATCGCCGGGCTTGACCGTGCCGCCGGCGAGGCGACCTGAAAAGCCGCGAAAATCCAAATTCGGACGATTGACCCATTGCACCGGCATGGCGAAAGCGGCATTTTGCGCGGCATCCTCAGCCAGTTCCACCGTCTCCAAATGCGGCAGCAAGGCCGGGCCTTGATACCAGGGCGTATGGGGGCTTTTATCGGTGATATTATCGCCCGCCAGCCCTGAAATGGGTATCGCCAATGGCGGCACCATATTGAGGGAAGCGGCAAAATCCGCAAAATCAGCAACAATCTCGTCAAAGCGCGCTTGGTCGAAATCAACCAAATCCATTTTATTGACGGCCAGCACAATATGTTTAATGCCCAGCAAGTGAACCAGATACGCATGGCGGCGGGTCTGCGTTAAAATGCCTTGGCGCGCATCCACCAACAAAACGGCAAGGTCGGCGGTGGACGCGCCGGTCACCATATTGCGGGTATATTGCTCATGGCCCGGCGTATCGGCGACAATGAATTTGCGTTTCTCAGTGGCGAAAAAACGATAAGCGACATCAATGGTGATGCCCTGCTCGCGCTCGGCCGCCAGCCCGTCCACCAAAAGCGCAAAATCAATTGCCTCGCCCTGTGTGCCGGATTTTTTCGACGCCGCTTCCAAAGCGCTGAGCTGGTCGTCAAAAATCATTTTACTGTCATAAAGCAAGCGCCCGATAAGTGTGGACTTGCCGTCATCAACACTGCCGCAGGTGATGAAACGCAGCATGGTTTTTTCTTCATGCGCCGCCAAATAGGCTTCAATATCTTGGCCGATTAACGCCTCGGCCTGATAGCTCTTATCATCGACCATTAAAAATAACCCTGCTGTTTTTTCTTTTCCATAGACGCGCCGGTATCATGGTCAATGGCGCGGCCCTGTCGCTCTGAGGTGGTGGTCAGCAGCATTTCTTGAATGACCTCATTCAAGCTCGCCGCCTCGCTTTCCACAGCGCCGGTCAGCGGATAGCAGCCCAAAGTGCGAAACCGCACCGAGCGCATTTGCGGCTCTTCGCCGGGCTTGAGCGGAAAGCGCTCATCATCAACCATCAGCAATAGCCCATCGCGCTCAACGGTCGGGCGCGGGGCGGCAAAATAAAGCGGCACAATCTCGATATTTTCCAGCCTGATATATTGCCAAATATCCAGCTCGGTCCAATTCGACATGGGAAAAACCCGCATGCTCTCGCCTTGCGCTTTGCGCGCATTATAAAGCGACCATAATTCAGGGCGCTGGCTTTTCGGATCCCATTGATGATTTTCGCTGCGAAAAGAAAACACCCGCTCCTTGGCGCGTGATTTTTCTTCATCGCGCCGCGCCCCGCCAAAGGCCGCGTCAAAGCCATATTTATCGAGCGCTTGCTTCAGCCCCTCGGTCTTCCACATATCCGTATGCAGCGCGCCATGGTCAAACGGGTTAATGCCCTGCGCCTCGGCTTCCGGATTTTTATGCACCAGCAATTCCATGCCCGCATCCTTGGCGGCTTTTTCGCGCAATTTATACATGTCTTGGAATTTCCACGTCGTATCGACATGCAAAAGCGGAAATGGCGGCGGCGAAGGAAAAAACGCCTTTTTGGCGACATGCAGCATGGCCGCGCTGTCTTTGCCGACAGAATAAAGCATAACCGGATTTTCGGCTTGCGCGACCACTTCGCGCATAATCTCAATGCTCTCGGCTTCTAATTGCTGTAAATGGGTCAGGCTGGGCATGATTTTCTAAGGCCTTATATCAAAAACTGCCCCTCTCTATCGCATAATTAACAACATTTCAATGGTATTTATTATTAATTACATTTCTATTTGTATTAATAAGGTCAAAGCCTCATACGGCAAAGCCAAAGCCTGCGCCCGTGATTGTTTCAATGTCGGTTTTACGCTCCGGTTTTTGTGACTTGACTTGAGCGTTTGCTTGCGTATATTCGCCGCTTAATTGCCGCTCAGGGCTGGTTTTGGCGCGCGCGGTATAAATATTTACGAAGGTGGACAAACCGATGTACGCAGTTATTCGCACCGGCGGCAAACAGTATCGTGTTGCAAAAGACGATATTATCGCCATTGAAAAGCTTGAGGGCAAAGCCGGTGATAAGGTAAAATTTGACGAGGTTCTGATGCTGGGCGAAGCCGGTAAAGAGCCGAAAATCGGTGAGCCTATGGTTGCCGGTGCCAGTGTGACAGCCGAAGTGCTGGAGCAAGCGCGCGCCGATAAAATCAGCGTCATCAAGTTTAAGCGTCGCAAAAACTACCACCGCAATAAGGGTCATCGCCAGCATGAAACCGTGCTGAAGATTACCGATATTTCAGCCAAAGCTGCTGCCAAAAAGGCCGCCCCTAAAGCTGAAGCAGCCGACGACGCGGCAGAGGAGTAAGATAAATGGCTCATAAAAAGGCAGGCGGTTCATCCCGCAATGGTCGCGATAGTGCCGGTCGTCGTCTTGGCGTCAAAAAATTTGGCGGCGAGCACGTTATTCCGGGCAATATCATCATTCGCCAGCGCGGTACCAAATGGCACCCGGGCGATAATGTCGGCATTGGCAAAGACCATACGATTTTCGCCGTGATTGAAGGCAATGTGCAATTCTCACAAAGCCGCGGCGGACGCACAGTCGTCTCGGTTGCCCCATTGGCCGAAGCGGCAGAATAACGGGCACAAGCATTGTTGGATGATGGCCCGAAACGGGCGGTCATGCGAAATAAGGGAGATGACCGAAACGTCATCTCCTTTTTTGTTTATCAGGCTTTTTGATTTTCCGGCAAATGCCGTTAATTTGAAGCCAGAGGATTAAAAGATGAAATTTCTCGACCAAGCGAAAGTTTATATTCGCTCCGGCGATGGCGGGGCGGGCTGCGTGTCGTTTCGGCGCGAGAAATATATTGAATTTGGCGGGCCGGATGGCGGCGATGGCGGCCGCGGCGGCGATGTGATTGTCGAATGTGTCGATGGGTTGAACACGCTGATTGATTATCGCTATCGCCAGCATTTCAAAGCCGGTGTCGGTGTGCATGGCATGGGGCGCAATCGCTCGGGCGCGGACGGGCCTGATAAAATTCTCGCCGTGCCGGTCGGCACGCAAATTTTTGCCGAGGATAATGAAACCCTATTGGCCGATTTAACCGCCATTGGCCAGCGCACGGTTTTGGCCACGGGCGGCAATGGCGGCTTTGGCAATGCGCGCTTTAAAGGGCCGGTCAATCAATCGCCCCGCCATGCCAATCCGGGCCAAGAAGGGCGCGATGCGTGGATTTGGCTGCGCCTTAAATTAATTGCCGATATCGGTCTCATTGGCCTGCCCAATGCTGGTAAATCGACCCTGCTCGCCTCAATGAGCCGCGCCAAGCCGAAAATTGCCGATTATCCGTTCACCACTTTGCATCCTAATTTGGGTGTGGTTGGCCCGCCCGACAGAAAAGCCGGACGCGAATTTGTCATGGCTGATATTCCGGGTCTGATTGCCGGTGCGGCTGACGGTGCCGGTCTCGGCCATCGGTTTTTGGGCCATGTTGAGCGTTGCGCCGCCTTGCTGCATTTGATTGACGCCACACAAGACGATGTGGTGGCGGCCTATCACACCATTCGCACCGAGCTGGCCGCCTATGATGACGGGCTGGCTGCGAAAAAAGAATTGATTGCCCTGACCAAAACCGACGCGCTTGTGCCCGAACAGGTAGCGGCGTTACGCGCCGCCTTAACGGCCGAAACAGATAGTGAAAATGCGGGCCCCGTTATGGCGATTTCAGCCGTGAGTGGCGATGGCTTGCAAAAGCTGTTTGATAGGCTGGCCGGACAGATTGATGCCGAAAACGACACGGCCCCGCAAGCCGGTGACAGCACAGACGCGGCAGATGAGACAGAAGCGACAGACGGGCAAGAGGCCCAACAAAGTGCCGACAGCCCCGGCGGCTGGCACCCTTTGCAGGAGCAATAAAATGCGCCGCGAGATTGAAAATGCCCAGACGCTGGTCGTCAAAATCGGCTCCTCTTTGCTGCTCGACGATGATGCGCTGAACCATAAATGGCTGGCCGCCATGGCCGCCGATTTGGCGACTTATCACGCAGCCGGTAAGCGCTTGATTATTGTCACCTCAGGGGCGGTATCCTTGGGCCGCGTGGCGCTTGGCTTTGTGCGCGATGGCGTGACCCGCGAGCAGATGAGCCTTGAACAAAGCCAAGCCGCCGCCGCCGCCGGTCAAATTGAATTGGCGCAAGGCTGGCGCGCCGCTTTGGGTGAAAAGGGCTTGGCCGCCGCGCAAATTTTGCTGACGGCAGAGGATACCGAACAACGCCGCCGCTATTTAAATGCCCGCCAAACCTTGACCACCTTATTGGCGCAAGGAGCCGTGCCGGTGATTAATGAAAATGATACGGTCGCCACGCAAGAATTGCTCTATGGCGATAATGACCGTTTGGCGGCGCGTGTCGCGGCTATGGTGTCGGCGGATTGCCTGCTTTTATTATCCGATATTGACGGGCTTTATGATGCCAATCCAACACAAGATAAAGACGCTCACTTTATTGATAGCGTGACCCAAATTGACGCGCATATTGAGGCCATGGCCGGTGGCACAGGCTCCAGCCACGGCTCGGGCGGCATGGTGACCAAATTGCAAGCGGCAGAAATCGCCCAAGGCGCAGGCTGTCATATGGTGCTGGCCAGCGGGCGCGCGCAAGCCCCGCTCAGTGCCCTGGCCAAGGGTGCGCGCTCGACCGTCTTTCTGGCGCATGACAATCCCCATAGCGCCCGCGCCGCGTGGATTGCCGGTGGCTTGCAGCCCGGCGGCGCATTGCATCTTGATGCCGGTGCAGTGGCGGCTTTGCGGGCCGGTAAATCGCTTTTGCCGGTTGGGCTGACCGGCTTGGACGGGCATTTTGAACGCGGCGATTGTGTCGCCTTGCTGGGGCCGGATGGGCAAGAAATCGGCCGCGGCCTGTCTGCCTATGCAAGCGCACAAGCACAGCGTATGGTTGGTTTGTCGAGCGAGGCCGTGCATGAGACATTGGGCTATCGCGGGCGCGATGAAATGGTGCACCGCGATGATATGGTGTTGCACGCCGCGCAACATGAACAGGATTGATAAAATGGGTGACGCAAAATGAGTGAAGCGCAAAACCTCGATACGGATTTAGCCGCCATGATGGCCGGGCTGGGCGTGAAAGCGCGCCATGCCGGTCGCCAATTGGCCATCGCCCCGACGGCGGCCAAAAATACCGCTTTGCAAAATGCCGCCAATGAACTGCGCGCCGATGCCACCAATATCATCATCGCCAATCAAGAAGATATGAAACTGGCCGAGGCGCAAAATGTCGGCGCCGCACGGCTTGACCGCATCATGCTGGATGAGGCGCGCCTTGAGGGCATTGCCCAAGCCTTGGAAGCCATTATCGGGCTGGATGATCCGGTCGGCCAAACCATGGCCCAGTGGCAGGTTGATAGCGGGCTGGACATTACCCGTGTGCGTGTGCCCTTGGGGGTGATTGGCGTAATTTATGAAAGCCGCCCCAATGTGACGGCAGACGCCGCCGCCCTGTGCCTGAAATCGGGCAATGCGGTGATTTTGCGCGGCTCGTCCGAAATTCAAAATTCGGCGCGGCTCATTCATGGCTGCTTTGCCCGCGCCCTTGAGGCGGCAGGTCTTGATGAGCATTGCGTGCAAATTGTTGATACGCCCGACCGCGCCGCGGTCGGCATGATGCTGGCCGGTCTGGACGGCAATATTGATATTATCGTGCCGCGCGGCGGCAAGGGTTTGGTCGGGCGCGTGCAAGACGAAGCGCGTGTGCCGGTTTTCGCCCATCTTGATGGCGTGTGTCATGTTTATGTCGATGCCGCCGCCGAATTGGATATGGCGCGCGAGATTGTGCTGAACGCCAAAATGCGCCGCACCGGTATTTGCGGCGCGGCGGAAACCCTATTGGTCGATGCGGCCTGTGCCGAGACGCATTTGGCCCCGCTTATTTCTGCCCTTTTGGAAGCCGGTTGCGCCGTGCGCGGCGATGCGGTGGCGCAAAAAGCCGATGCGCGGGTCAGCGCAGCCACGGAAAATGATTGGTATGAAGAATATCTCGATGCGGTGATTGCGGTGAAAACCGTTGCCGGTCTGGATGAAGCGGTGACGCATATCGCGCAATATGGCTCGGGCCATACCGAAGCCATTGTGACCGCCAATAGTGACACGGCGACGGCGTTTTTAAACCGCGTTGACAGCGCCATTGTGATGCATAACGCCTCCACCCAATTTGCCGATGGCGGCGAGTTTGGCATGGGCGCAGAGATTGGCATTGCCACCGGACGCTTTCATGCGCGCGGCCCGGTCGGGCTGGAGCAATTGACCAGCTTTAAATATGCCGTGCGCGGCAATGGCCAGACGCGCCCCAAATAGCCCATGCAAAAACCCGCCCCGCCCAAATTTTTCCCCGGTGCCAAAATTGCCCTTTTTGGCGGCAGTTTTGACCCGCCGCATCAGGGCCATGCTTTGCTCGCCAAAGCGGCATTGCGCAAGCTGGGTGTGGATTATGTTTGGTGGCTGGTCAGTCCGCAAAATCCATTGAAAAACCATAAGCCCCAAAACATGGAAACCCGCCTGGCCGAAGTCCGAGATTTGGCCGGTGCTGACGCCGAGGCGCGGCGTTTTATCGTGACCGATGAAGAGACGCGGCTGGGCACGCAATTTGCCATTGATACGGTGCGGGCTTTGCAAGCCGCTTACCCGCATGTCGATTTTATTTGGCTGATGGGTGCTGATAATTTGGCGCAATTGCATCGCTGGAAAAATTGGCAGGATTTAATGGCGGCCATTCCCATTGCGGTTTATCCGCGCCCGGGCTTTGCCCATAAAGCCGCCCTCTCACCCGCCGCTCGCGCCTTTGAGCAAGCCCGTCTTCCGACCGCCGCCGCCGCGCAATTGGCCGATTATCAAGCACCGGCTTGGCTGATATTGGACGGCGCGCGCTCCTCGCTGGCCTCCTCGCGCTTGCGTGCCGACGGGCAAAATAACAGCGTCAAAAAGGACGATTGAATTGGCGCGCCATTATGGGCTATTCTCATTTTGTGGTAACTGATTGCCACACCAATCGCGTCAAGCACAGTGAGGATACGCTCTGACTGACAAGCAGCCACCGGCAAAAACGAAACGCCCCGATATGGAAGAGGGCGCGCTTCACCAAATGGTTCTGACCAGCCTTGATGATGATCTGGCGCAGAATATTGTCACCATAAATTTAAGTGGAAAATCGGCTTTGGCCGACCATATGGTCGTGGCCACAGGCCGCTCGAAACGTCATGTCAGCGCGCTGGCCGACCATCTTTTGCGTAAGCTGAAAGAAAATGGCGAGAAAAATATCCGCACGGAAGGCCAAAAAACCGGCGATTGGGTTTTGGTCGATGCCGGCGATGTCGTGGTGCATATTTTTCGCGAAGAAGTGCGCGAGTTTTACGGCATTGAAAAAATGTGGGCCACTGATGCTGAGACCAAAAGCTATAATCCCGATGCCGAAAAACATTCGGCCGGTCTGACTGCGTAACACCGATGCGCCTAAGCCTCTTGGCTGTCGGTTCCATGCGCGGCGCGACGGAAGCGCCTCTTTACAATGATTATGCCTCGCGCATTAAAAAAAGCGGCCGCGCCATTGGCTTGGACGGGCTGCACCTCACCGAGATTAAAGACCATCATGACGCGGCGGCCAAATTGCATGCGGCCATAGACGCGCATAAGGGGTTTTGCATTTTCCTGGATGAAGGCGGCGAGAATTGGACGAGCCGCCACATAGCTGACAGGCTGGGCCATTGGCGCGACACAAATCGCGGCGATGCGCTTTTTGTCATCGGCCCGGCTGACGGATTGAGCGATGATTTAAAGGCGCGCGCCGATATCACCCTCTCCATGGGCAAAATGACCTGGCCGCATATGTTGGCCCGCGTCATGCTGGCCGAACAATTATGGCGCGCCATTTCCATTTTAACCGCGCATCCTTATCATCGGGATTGATATGAAACGCGCCCTCCCCCTGATACTCATGCTGCTTATTGCGCCGGTTTGGGCGCAAGATAAGACGCCGCGCGACACCGACCAAAAAAAGCTCGACGCGCTCAATGCCGAAATCGAAAATCGGAAAAACCGCCAAGCCACATTAAAAGCCGCGGCAGCGCGGCTGCGCGAGCAGCAAAAAGCCCTGCAAAGGCGCACCATTGCGCTGGCCCGCGACCTGCAAAATATTGATGCCGAGCGCGACCGCTTGGAAGACCGCTTGGCCGAATTGGCGGTGACCGAAAATCAATTTGATGAGGCGTTACAAAATGACCGCGCCGCTTTGGCCCGCTTGCTGGCCGGATTACAGGCCATGCAAAAACAACCCGCACCGGCCTTTGCCGTGCATGCCGAGGACGCGCTTTCGGCTGTGCAAGGCGCGGTTGTGATGGCGGCTGTCGTGCCCGGCATGCAAGAACGCGCCGATGAATTGCGCGACCGTTTGACCGAATTGGCCGCCTTGCGCGCCCGCATGGACCGCCAGTCAGAGGCCTTGATTACCGCCGAGCAAGATGCTGCGACGGCGCGCGCCGATTTGGATAAAGCGCTGCGCGATAAGGCGGCGGCTGAGAAGAAAACCCGCCTTGCTGCGGCGCGTGAGGCCGAAGCCATTGCGCGTTTGGTGGCCGAGGCGCGCGATTTGCGCGATTTATCACGCCGCCTTGAAACCCGCACGGCGGGACGCTTTAAGGGCAGTGCCTTTGGCGATGCGCGGGGGCTGTTGCCCCTGCCCGTGACCGGTCAAGTGGTCGCCGGTTTTGGCCAGCGCAATGAAAATGGTGTGCGCCAGCAAGGCTTGTCAATTTCAGGCCGCCCGGGGGCCCAAATAAACGCGCCCTATGATGGGCTGGTTTTATATAGCGGGCCGTTTCGCCAATATGGAGAGATTGTCATCATCTCATTGGCTGACGGCTTTCAGATGATATTGGCCGGATTGGCCGATAGCGGGGTTTATGTCGGGCAAGAGATTCTTGCCGGTGAACCGGTGGGTGTTCTCTCAGGCACACAGTCGCATGAAAATCACCATTTGGGGTCTTCGACTTCGGGCCGCAGTCAGCTATATATGGAATTGAGATTTGATGGTCGGCCCATTGATCCGTCCCCTTGGTTAAAAGCCGAGAATGAAACGGGCTAACGGGCAGGCGAAAGGATAAGAATATGCTCATATCAGCACGCATTACGCGCCACGCGCGCCGGTTTATCTGGGCGCTGGTTTTATTGACCCCGCTTATTATTGCGGGCAGCCCGGCGTTCAGCGAAAAGCGGCTCGACGAGCAGGAGCTTTATAATCAACTGACCCTATTTGGCGATGTATTGGAGCAAGTGCGCCGCAATTATGTCGATGCGCCCTCTGATAAGGAACTTATCGAGGCCGCTCTGTCGGGCATGATGGCATCGCTTGACCCGCATTCGGCTTATTTGCCGCCGAAGAATTTCGAGGATATGCAGGTTGAGACCAAAGGCGAGTTTGGCGGACTGGGCATTGAGGTGACGATGGAAAACGGCTTGGTGAAGGTCATTGCGCCGATAGATGACACACCGGCCAGCCGCGCCGATATGCGCCCCAATGATTTAATATCCGAGCTGGACGGCAAGCCGGTTTTGGGCCTCACCCTGTCGGAAGCGGTGGAGCTGATGCGCGGTGAAAAAGGCAAACCCATCACGCTGACCGTATTGCGCGAGGGCGAAAAAGAGCCGCTGGAGATTGTCATTATTCGCGACACCATCCGTATTCGCGCCGTGCGCACACGCATTGAGGGGCCGGATAAAAACATCGCCTATATTCGTCTGACGACTTTTAACTCGCAGACCACAAAGAATTTGAAAAAAGCCTTTAACAGCCTGCCCGCCGAAATTGGCACGCAAAAACTCGCCGGATATATTATTGACCTGCGCAATAATCCGGGCGGTTTGCTGCGCGAAGCCATTTCGGTTTCTGATACCATGCTGGACCGCGGCGAGATTGTTTCGACCCGTGGCCGCAATGAGGATGACAGCTCGCGCTTTTCGGCGCGGCGCGGTGACATGGCGCGCGGCCTGCCGATTGTCGTGATGATAAATGGCGGCTCGGCCTCCGCCTCAGAGATTGTCGCCGGTGCGCTGCAAGACCATCATCGTGCGGTGATTATGGGCACACAAAGTTTCGGCAAAGGCTCGGTGCAATCCATTATGCCGCTGGGCAATGATGGCGCGCTGCGTATGACCACGGCGCGTTATTTCACCCCATCGGGCCGCTCCATTCAGGCCAAGGGCATTACCCCCGATATTATTGCCGAGCAAGAATTGCCCGAAGAATTGCAAGGCCGCGAAGGCCGCCGCGAGGCGGATTTGCGCGGGGCATTGGATGGCAAGGATATTGACGGCTCCTCCAATGGCGGTGCGTCTCAGGCCGGAGAAGAGAAAAAACGTAAAAACCCGATTGCCTTTATTCCGCCCAAGCCGGAGGACGATAAGCAATTACAAGATGCCATTCGCCTGCTCATTGGGTTGCGCGAAACGGCCAGCGCGACAAATGCACCCAATTCTTAAAAAGGCACAAATATGACGGCCTATGAAGTCCCGAATTTTCCGCCCGACCATATTGCGCATCAATTGGGCTGGAGGCCTTGCGCCGGTATTGCGCTGTTTAATGCGGCGGGAAAAGTATTTTGCGGCAAACGACGCCCGCTTAATCTGCCCGACGATGCGCCCTTATGGCAATTGCCCCAGGGCGGGATTGATGCGGGCGAAGCGCCGCTGAGCGCTGCCTTTCGCGAATTGGCCGAGGAGACCGGCATTCGCTCGGCCAAGCTGATTTATGAATTGCCCGATTGGCTGCGCTATGATTTGCCCGATGCACTTATCGGCACGGCGCTGAAAGGCCGGTTTCGCGGGCAAAAGCAAAAATGGTTTGCCATGCAATTTACCGGCACGGATGATGAGATTGACCTCGCCGCGCATAGCCAGATTGAATTTGACGATTGGGCTTGGCGCAGTTTGGACGATTGCGTGGCCGATGTGATTGCGTTTAAAAAACCGATTTATCAGCAATTGGCGACACGGCTTGCCCATTTGCCGGCGGCGCGCCCCGCCCCATCGGACTAAGGCGAGAGGCTCACCGCAGATGGATAGCGCCCTCCCCCTGATTGATTTCGCCGCTTTTGAAAACGGCACAAGCGCCCAACGCGCGCGCATTGCCGCCGAGATTGGCGCGGCGTGTCGCAGTGACGGGTTTTTCGCTCTGGCCAATCACGGCATTACGGCGGCCAGCATTGATGCCGGTTTTGACATGGCGCAAAAGTTTTTCGACCTTCCCGAAAGCGAAAAAGCGGCCATTGCGATTGACCGCTCGGCCTGTCATCGCGGTTGGTTTGGGCGCGGTGCTGAGGTGTTGGATAAAATCGGCCAGCCAGAGGGCGACCGCAAAGAAGGGTTGAAAATCGGGCGCGACCTGCCGCCCGAGCATCCGCGCGTCAAAGCCGGTGTGCCCTTGCATGGCCCCAATCAATGGCCCGCCGAAAGCGGCAAGATTGCAGGCTTTCGCGCCATTATGCAGACGCTTTATGCCGATTGCGAAAAGCTGTCGCGCCAGCTTATGCAGGCTTTTGCGCTATCCCTCGGCCTGACGCCCACACATTTTGATGATTGGTTAAGCGCGCCCATGGCGACTTTGGGGCCGTTGCGCTATCCGCCCTCTGAGGTGGCTCAAGATGATGGCCAAGATGATGGCCAAGATGAAAGCCTCTTATCGGCGGGGGCGCATACGGATTTTGGTTGTCTGACCCTGCTGTTTCAGCATGATGCGCCGGGTCTTGAAATTCAAAACGCGCAAGGTCAATGGCGCCCAGTGCCGCTGATGCGCGAGCATGTGGTGGTGAATATTGGCGATATGATGCAGCACTGGACCGGCGGGCAATACGCTTCAACCGTGCATCGCGTGGTTAATCGCAGCGCCCAGACGCGCCATTCCATTGCTTATTTTTTCGACCCTGATCCGGATACGGATTTATCGCCCCTGCCCGGATGCGGCAGCAGTGATGCGCCGCCGCGCACGGCCTTGTCGCATTTACTCGCCAAGATTGGCGACAGTTTCGATTATATGGAGACGCCATAAAAAAACGCGCCATAGCGGCGCGTTTTTATCTCATAGCAGCATCAGCCTGTTAATCGCCAATCGTCTCCGCCAGCACGGTGACACCTTCGGGCGTCACATCGACGAAACCGCCATCCAGCTCAAAATCTTGCGTCTTTCCGTCATTTTCGACCGTCAGCGTTCCGGCCCGCAACATCGCCATAAAGGGCGCATGTTTCGGCAGCACGCCAAAATCGCCTTCCGCGCCCGGCACTTGCACCGCATCGACTTCTGCCGATAGCACCAGCCGCTCGGGACTGACCAGATCTAATTTCAGCTTATCAGCCATACCTCAATTCCCTACGCTGCTTCCGCAGCCCCTGTCTTTAGGCCGCTTCCGCAGCCCCTGTCTTTAGGCTGCTTCCGCAGCCATTGTTTCCGCTTTGGCAATCGCATCTTCAATTGTGCCGACCATATAAAAAGCCGCTTCCGGCAAATCATCATAATCGCCGGCGCACAGGCCTTTAAAGCCTTTAATCGTGTCGGCCAAATCAACCAAAATGCCCGGCGAACCGGTAAAGATTTCAGCCACATGGAAAGGCTGTGACAAGAAACGCTCGATTTTACGCGCGCGGTTCACCACCAGCTTGTCTTCTTCCGACAATTCATCCATGCCCAAAATGGCAATAATATCTTGCAGCGATTTATATTTTTGCAAGATTTCCTGCACTTCACGCGCCACTTGATAATGCTCGTCACCGACAACACGCGGCTCGAGAATACGGCTGGTTGAATCAAGCGGGTCAACCGCCGGATAAATACCTTTTTCCGAAATCGCCCGCGACAGAACCGTCGTCGCATCCAAATGCGCAAAAGACGCGGCCGGAGCCGGGTCAGTCAAATCATCCGCCGGCACATAAATCGCCTGCACTGAGGTGATGGAGCCTTTGGTCGTCGTCGTGATGCGCTCTTGCAGCGCGCCCATATCCGTGGCCAAAGTCGGCTGATAGCCCACAGCGGACGGGATACGTCCCAGCAGGGCCGATACTTCAGAACCGGCTTGGGTGAAGCGGAAAATATTATCGACAAAGAACAACACGTCTTGACCTTCATCGCGGAAGTTTTCCGCAACCGTCAAACCGGTCAGCGCCACACGCGCGCGCGCGCCGGGCGGTTCATTCATTTGGCCATAAACCAGCGCGCATTTTGAACCTGCGCCGCCTTTTTCCACATTCACGCCGGATTCAATCATTTCCCAATAAAGGTCATTGCCTTCGCGGGTCCGCTCGCCGACACCGGCAAATACGGAATAGCCGCCATGCGCTTTGGCAACATTATTAATCAGTTCCATAATCAGAACCGTTTTGCCCACACCGGCACCGCCAAACAGGCCGATTTTACCGCCCTTGGCATAAGGTGCCAGCAGGTCAACCACTTTAATGCCGGTGACCAGCAGCTCGGATTCGGTTGATTGCTCAACAAATTCCGGCGCTTCTTGGTGAATGGCGCGGGTGTCTTTCGCCTCGACCGGACCGGCTTCATCGACCGGTTCGCCAATCACGTTAATGATGCGCCCCAAAGTCGCTTCGCCGACCGGCACGGAAATCGGTGCGCCCGTATCCGTGACTTCTTGTCCGCGCACCAGACCCTCACTGGAATCCATCGCAATGGTGCGCACAGTGCGCTCGCCCAAATGCTGCGCCACTTCCAGAACCAGACGAATATCGCCATTTTTGGTTTCCAGCGCGTTCAGAATTTCCGGCAATTCACCGTCAAACTGCACGTCAACAACAGCGCCGATGACTTGGCTAATCTTGCCCGTTCCCGTTGATTTCTGCTTTGCCATAATCTTGTCCTCGTCCTTTTCCTATCCCTAAAGCGCTTCGGCGCCCGAGATAATTTCAATCAATTCCTTGGTAATTTGAGCCTGACGCGATCGGTTATAAGTAATGCTCAGACTGTCAATCATTTCGCCCGCATTGCGCGTGGCATTATCCATCGCGCTCATCCGTGCGCCCTGCTCACTGGCGGCGTTTTCCAAAAGCGCGCGCAAAATTTGCACAGCGATATTGCGCGGCAAAAGCGCATCGAGAATTTCATTTTCTTCCGGCTCATAATCATAAGCCGCACCCTGCAATGTATCGCCCATATCCGATGCCTCGGCCGCATCAAAACTGGCCGGAATAATTTGCAAACCGGTGGGGATTTGGCTGATGACGTTTTCAAAGCGCGAATAATATAATGTGCACACGTCAAAACCGTCCGCGTCAAAATCACTGAGGACTTGCGCGGCCACTTCTTGGGCTTGGTCATAGCCGATATTTTTCAGGCCCTGATAGGTAATCGGTGCGCGCAATTCAGCGCTGAAATAACGTTTCAGCACATCATGGCCTTTGCGACCGACGCATAAAATCTCGACCTTTTTGCCGTCGCTTATCAGCTTTTTCGCATCCTGACGCGCCAGACGCGCAATGGATGAGTTAAAGCCGCCGCACAGGCCGCGTTCGGCGGTTGCCACAATCAGCAAATGACGCTGCTCGCTGCCCGTTCCGGCCAGCAATTTCGGCGCACTTTCCGCATCGGTAATGCCGGCGGCCAGATTGCTCAATACCGCGCCCATGCGGTCAGCATAGGGACGCGCCGCTTCCGCCGCTTCTTGCGCGCGGCGCAATTTGGAGGCGGCGACCATTTGCATGGCGCGGGTAATCTTCTGTGTCGCCTGAACACTGGCGATGCGATTACGAAGCTCTTTCAAAGATGCCATTTGGCTGTCCTTAACCTATTGACCTAACGCTTAAGCGAAGCTCGCCGCAAATTCGTCAACGACCTTTTTCAGGGCCGCTTCCGTGGTTTTCGACAATTCTTTCTCGGCGCGCACTGCGTCGAGAATTTCGCTGTGGCTGCCATGCACTTTTTCGAGCAGACCCTGCTCAAATGGGCCGACCTGCGCCACATCCAGCGCGTCGAGATAGCCGTTCACACCGGCATAAATCACCACAACTTGCTCTTCCACTTTCAGCGGCGAGAATTGGGCTTGTTTGAGCAATTCGGTCAAACGCTCACCACGGCGCAGCAATTGCTGGGTCGAGGCGTCAAGGTCTGAACCGAACTGGGCAAAGGCCGCCATTTCGCGATATTGCGCCAGCTCACCCTTAATTTTACCGGCGACTTGTTTCATCGCCTTAATTTGCGCCGATGAGCCAACGCGCGACACGGACAGGCCGACATTCACGGCCGGACGAATACCTTGATAGAATAATTCCGTCTCAAGGAAAATCTGGCCATCCGTGATGGAAATCACATTGGTCGGAATATAGGCCGACACGTCATTGGCTTGGGTTTCAATAATCGGCAAAGCGGTCATGGAACCGGCACCAAAATCATCATTCAGCTTGGCAGCGCGTTCCAAAAGGCGCGAATGCAAGAAGAACACATCACCCGGATAGGCTTCGCGGCCCGGCGGGCGACGCAGCAAGAGCGACATTTGACGATAAGCCACAGCCTGTTTCGACAAATCATCATAAGTGATGAGCGCATGCATGCCATTATCGCGGAAATATTCTGCCATGGTGCAACCGGTAAACGGCGCCAGGAATTGCAATGGTGCCGCTTCAGAAGCGGTGGCCGCCACAACGATGGAATATTTCATCGCATCATTTTCTTCCAGCGTCTTGACGATTTGCGCCACGGTTGAGCGTTTCTGGCCAATGGCGACATAAACGCAATACAGCTTGGCGCTTTCATCATCGCCTTCATTAATGGCTTTTTGGTTCAAAATCGCGTCAATGGCGATGGCGGTTTTACCGGTTTGACGGTCACCAATCACCAATTCGCGCTGGCCGCGACCGACCGGAATAAGCGCATCAACCGCTTTCAAACCGGTTTGCATCGGCTCGTGCACGGATTTACGCGGGATAATGCCCGGCGCTTTCACATCCACTTTCATATTGGCTTCGGCTTCAATCGGGCCTTTGCCGTCCAGCGGATTGCCCAGCGGGTCAACCACGCGTCCCAGCAAGCCCTTGCCGACCGGCACAGACACAATGTCACCGGTCCGCTTGACCGTGTCGCCTTCGCGAATATCGCGGTCCGAGCCGAACACCACAACGCCGACATTATCTTCTTCAAGATTGAGCGCCATGCCGCGAATGCCGCCCGGAAACTCAACCATTTCACCGGCTTGCACATTATCAAGGCCGTAAATGCGGGCAATCCCGTCACCGACCGAGAGAACCTGACCGATTTCGGAAACTTCCGATTTCTGGTCGAACCCTTTGATCTGTTCCTTAAGAATGGAAGAAATTTCAGATGCTTTAATATCCATCAGTCTGGCCTCACCTTTTTCGAGCCGCTTCAGCCTTGATTGAGAGCGGTTTTCAGAGAATTCAATTTTGTTCTAAGCGAGCCATCAATCATCCGGCTGCCCAATTTCACCACCATGCCGCCCAATAGCGCGGCATCGGTTTCACTTTTCACAATGACGTTTTTACCGGCCGCTTTTTCAAGCTCGGCTTTCAGCGCATCGATTTGACCGGCGCTTAATTCGCGCGCCGAGGTTACACGCGCGACAATTTCATCGCGCGCTCCGGCGACCAATGCGCCATATTGTGCTGCCATATCCGCCAGCGCAAAGCCGCGGCGTTTGGCGACCACCAAAGCGGCAAAATTGCGCACCAATTGATGCGCACCGGCTTTGTCGAGCACGGCGTCCAAAGCGCTGGCTTGTTCCTCGGCATTAATCACCGGGCTTTTCAGCAATTTTTGGAGGTCTTGCGTGCCATCAATCAGGATTTTGAGCGCGGCAAGGTCTTCGGCCAGCTTATTTTGGTCGGCCTCGCCCATTTCTTGCGCCAATTCAAACATGGCCACCGCATAGCGTCCGGCCAGTCCTCCAATCACACTTTCTTCAGCAGACAAAGGATTTATCCCATTGTTGGGCGGCATATCAGCAGAACACCTACTTTACGATACACACCGCACGAGCAAAAATTTGAGCGAAAAACACGTCTTTTCGCCATTTCTGGCATGTTCACTATCACGCCCAAAAGGCGCTTGCAATACATGTTTTCGGGTTATTTACAGGCGGTTCAAATGGTCACAGTCAGAGGAAATTATATGGGTCAATATCCACCGAAAGACGGACCGAGCCGCGCGGTTTGGCATGGCGCAGCCAATCGCCGATAAAGCCCTGTAAGGGGGCGTTTCTGTCGGCTTTCAATAAAAACCGATAGCGATAGCGATTGCGAATACGCGCAATCGGTGCCGGCGCCGGCCCCAAAACCTGCACGCCCTTATGCGCCGGAATTTTTCCGGCCAAATGACGCACAAAGCCCAAACCCTCATCGGGGCTGGTGGCGGAGACAATCAACGCCGCCAGACGGCCAAAAGGCGGCATTTTGGCCATTTCGCGGGCCATGATTTCGCGCTCAAAAAACCCGTCACGGTCGCCCGAGGCCAAAGCCTGCAAGACCGGATGTTCGGGCATATGGCTTTGCAACATGGCAAAACCCTGCACATTGGCGCTGCGCCCCGACCGACCGGCCACTTGGCTCAATAATTGATAAGTGCGCTCGGCGGCACGCAAATCACCATTGCCCAAACCCAAATCGGCATCAACCACGCCGACAAAACTAAGCTGCGGAAAATGATGGCCCTTGGCGACAATTTGCGTGCCGACAATAATATCGGCCTCACCGGCGCTGATGCGTTCAATGGCATCGCGCATGGCGGCCACCCCGCCCATATCTGATGACAGAATCACCGTGCGCGCATCGGGAAAATGACCGGTAATCTCCTCGGTAATGCGCTCCACACCCGGGCCACATGCGGCCAGCTTATCGGCCTCGCCACAGCTTTGACACAGCTCCGGCACGCCCTCCATATGACCGCAATGATGGCATTGCAATTGTTTGCGAAACCGATGTTCCACCATCCACGCGTCACAATCCGGACAGGCATAGCGATGACCGCAGGCCCGACATAGGGTCAGCGGCGCATAGCCGCGACGGTTCAAAAACAATAAAGCCTGCTCGCCCCGCTCAATCGCCGCGCCGACCCGGGCGACCATTTGCGGCACCATCCATGCCCCCCGCGGCGGCTGATGGGCGCGCATATCAACCAGTTCAATCTCCGGCAATTGCGCCGCGCCATGCCGCGCCGTCAGGCGATGGGCGTGATAGCGCCCCTCGCGCGCATTGACATAAGTTTCCAAAGACGGCGTCGCCGTAGATAACACCACGCTGCACGCCGCCAATTGCGCCCGCACCACGGCCATATCGCGGGCATTATAAATCACCCCATCTTCTTGCTTAAAGCCGCCATCATGTTCCTCATCGACAATAATCACCCCCAAATCGCGCCACGGCAAAAATAAAGCCGAGCGCGCGCCGACCAAAACCGAGACGCGGTTTTCGGCCAATTCCCGCCAAGTGCGCCGCCGCTCTGCCGGACTGAGGCCGGAATGCCAAAGCGCGGGGGCGCAGCCAAAGCGCGCCTCAAACCGGTCCAGAAATTGCGTGGTCAAAGAAATTTCGGGCAACAGCACCAGGGCTTTTTTGCCCAATGCCAGCGCTTGGGCAATGGCCTCAAAATAAACCTCGGTTTTGCCCGCACCGGTGACCCCATCGAGCAAATGGGTTGAAAATTCATCGGCCTGCACCGCGGCGCGCAACGCCGCCGCCACCGCGCCTTGCTCCTCGGATAACGCAGTTTGACGATGCGCCGCATCGGGCACATCGAATGTGATATCGCCGGGCAATTCATGCGCCGTTAAGTGACCCGCCATAATGAGCGTTTTCACCACTGAGCCGCTGACCCCGGCATGGCGCGCCAATTCGGCTGCGGGCATGGCCCCGCTTTCGGCCACAGCGTCAAAAACCTTTTGACGGGCCGCGGTCATTTTATCGGGCCGTGTCGCGCTCGCTTGATAGACCATAAGCGGTTTGGGCGGTGCAAAAGCCGCCGGAACCCGCATGACTTGGCGCAACACCGCGCCGGGTGGCGACATGACATAATTGGCCACCCAATCGACAAATTGGCGCAATTCCTCAGCCAGAGGCGGCACATCGCATATCGCCTTAATCGGTTTGATTTTATGCGCCGCCGCATCGCCAAGCGCCGCGCCCCAGACCACGCCATAAACCTCGCGCGGCCCCAAAGGCACACGCACAATCGCGCCCGTGGCCACCGTCATATCCGGCGGCACAGCGTAATCATAAGGGCCCGGCAGCGCCAAGGGAATCAAAACGGAAACAATGTGCATGGCTGCACTGTCGGTCATGCGTCGCTTAATTTCAAGACGGCTTGCGCCAAGCCAAGGGCTGGTGCAAGCTGGGCGCAATCTATGGCAATATGCAAAGCGCCATTTTGGACAGGAGAAGCTCATGAAATTTTTCGTCGATAGCGCCGATACGGACGCAATAGCCGATTTGGCCGCAACCGGCATGGTTGACGGCGTGACCACCAATCCATCCTTAGTGGCCAAATCCGGCCGCGACTTTAAAGAGCTGGTGGCCGAAATTTGCGCGCTGGTGCCCGGGCCGGTATCGGCTGAGGTCACCGCTTTGGACGCCGATACCATGCTGAAGGAAGCCGATGAGCTTTTGGCCATTGCCGATAATGTCTGCATTAAAGTGCCGCTGACTTGGGACGGGTTAAAAGCCACCCGCCAGCTGGCCGATCGCGGCAAAATGGTCAATGTGACTTTATGCTTTTCGGCCAATCAAGCGCTGCTGGCGGCCAAGGCCGGTGCCGCTTTCATCTCCCCTTTTGTTGGGCGGTTGGATGATATTGGCGCAGACGGCATGGGGCTGATTGGCGAGATACGCCAAATTTACGATAATTATTCCGAGCTTGAGACGCAAATTCTGGTGGCTTCGGTGCGCAGCCCCGAACATATGCGCGCCTCGGCGCTGATTGGCGCGGATGTCGCGACCTTGCCGCCGGAGGTTTTAAAAAGCCTGATTGCCCATCCACTCACCGATAAGGGGCTGGAGGCGTTTCTCGCAGATTGGCAGAAATCCGGCCAATCCATCGCGTGATGCGGGCGGCCCGATAAGGCGCGTCACATGGCTCCAAACCCTCTCCAACAAAACGCCGCCACCCTTTTGCACGATTGGCAGGTGATGATGCGCGACCAATTGCGCTTAAGCCCGCACACGGTCTCGGCCTATGGCCGCGATACCACGGCCTTTATCGAGTTTTTAAAAGACCATTTGGGACATGAGCCGCAGGGCGCTGATTTCACCGACTTGCATTTGCGCGATTTGCGCGCCTTTATGGCGGCGCGGCGCGCCACCGGCATCAGCGCACGCTCGCTCAATCGCACGGTCTCGGCCTTGCGCCATTTTGCCGATTATTTAACGCTGCGCGATATTGCGGTCAGCAGTGCCTTTAGCGCGCTGAGCGGGGCCAAAACCCGCACCGGACTGCCGCGTCCGGTGGCTGAAAATGATGTGGCGCGGCTCATTCAATGCGCCCTTGAAACGGCGCGCCATGATTGGGTGGGGCGGCGCGATGCGGCTTTATTGACGCTGCTTTACGGCACGGGCTTGCGTATTTCCGAGGCTCTGTCATTGGCCCGCCAAGATTTCGAGGGCGCCGACACCATGCTGCGCGTCACCGGCAAGGGCGGCAAACAGCGCGATGTGCCTTTGCTGCCGCTGGTGGTGCATGCATTGAATGATTATTTGGCGGCCCAGCCTTTTGGTCTGCGGCGCGAGGATAAGGTTTTTCGCGGGCTGCGCGGCGGCGTATTGGCCCCGCGCCAAGCGCAAGCCATGCTGGCCGGTTTGCGCCGCGCCATTGGCCTGCCCGATAATGTGACGCCGCATGCGCTGCGCCATAGTTTTGCCAGCCATTTGCTGTCGGGGGGTGGCGATTTACGCACCATTCAAGAATTACTGGGCCATGCGCTGCTCAGCTCGACACAAATTTATACGCAAGTTGATGAAGCGGCCTTACTGGCGGTTTATGATAAAGCGCATAAGCGCCAATAAATCACTACATATGAAGCGCGCGATTATCGACCGCCAAAGCCGCTTCCTTCACCGCCTCGGTCAATGTCGGATGCGCATGACAGGTGCGCGCAATATCCTCAGCACTGGCGGAAAACTCCATCGCCACCGCCGCCTCGGCAATCATATCACCGGCTTGCGCGCCCAATATATGCACGCCCAAAACCTTATCGCTCTCGGCATCGGCGAGAATTTTTACAAAGCCATCTGTCGTGCCATTAACCTTGGCGCGGCCATTAGCGGTAAACGGAAATTTGCCGACCTTATAGTCAATACCCGCCTCTTTGAGGTCTTCTTCCGAGCGCCCGACCCAAGCCACTTCCGGCGCGGTATAAACAACAGAGGGGATGACATCATAATTCACATGCGCCGGTTTGCCGGCCAAATGTTCCGCCAAAGCGACCCCTTCATCCTCGGCCTTATGCGCCAGCATCGGCCCGGCAATCACATCGCCAATGGCATAAACGCCATCAATATTGGTTTTGAAATGGGCATCGGTTTCAACCCGCCCCATCGCATCCAGTGCCACGCCAATGGCGGCGAGGCCGAGCCCGTCCGTATGCGGGCGACGCCCAATAGCCACCAGCGCATGGTCGGCGCTCAGCGTTTCCTCATCACCCTCACCCGATGCGGGCGCAAGGGTCAGTTTGACGGAATTTTTAAGCGCTTTGGCGGCGGTGACTTTTTTGCCGAGCATGAATTTAATGCCCTGCTTTTTCAAAACACGTTGGAAATTTTTGGCCATATCGGCATCCATGCCGGGCGTGATGCGGTCGAGAAATTCAATCACCGTCACCTCAGCGCCCAAGCGTTTCCATACTGAGCCAAGCTCCAAACCGATAATCCCCGCGCCGATAATGGCCAAATGTTTCGGCACTTTGGGCAGCGATAAGGCACCGGTAGAGGACACAATGCGCGTCTCATCAACCTCAATGCCGGGCAAGGGCGTGACCTCAGAACCGGTGGCAATGACAATATTTTTGGCCGTCAAGATGCGCGTGCCACCGGCCAGCAGCGCCACCTCAACCTGCCCGGGCGCGGTGACGGTCGCCGCGCCTTCAATTTCTGCAACCTTGTTCTTTTTAAACAAAAAGCGCACGCCATCCGTATTGCCGTTCACGCCATTGGTTTTATAGGCCATCATTTTTTCAAGATTGAGTTTCACCGAGCCGAATTGAATGCCCATCTCATCGGCATGGGCCGCTTCGGCATAAACCTCTGAGGCGTGCAAAAGCGCTTTGGAAGGAATACAGCCGACATTTAAACATGTGCCGCCCGGCGCGCCGCGCTTGTCAATACAGGCAACCCTCAGTCCCAATTGCGCCGCGCGAATGGCGCAGACATAGCCGCCCGGTCCGGCCCCAATGACCACCAAATCGAAATTATTATCGTCGTTCATTTTTGCCTCAATCCGGGTCTAAATATCCAGCAGCATGCGCTCTGGGTTTTCCAAACATTCTTTCACGCGCACCAAAAACGTCACCGCTTCCTTGCCGTCAACAATGCGGTGATCATAAGACAGCGCGAGATACATCATCGGGCGCACAACCACTTCGCCATCAACCACAACGGCGCGGTCTTGAATTTTATGCATGCCCAAAATGCCTGATTGCGGCATGTTCAAAATCGGCGTGCTCATAAGCGAGCCGTAAACGCCGCCATTGGACATGGTGAATGTGCCGCCCTGCAAATCCTCAAGCGCTAATTTGCCGTCGCGTGCTTTACGGCCCATATCCGCCACCGCCAATTCAATATCGGCCAGCCCCATATTTTGCAAATCGCGAATGACCGGCACGACCAGACCTTTTTCCGTGCCGACCGCAACGCCCATATTGATGAAGTTTTTATAGATGATGTCATCATCGGCAATCTCGGCATTGACGGCCGGAATATCGCGCAAGGCGATGACGCAGGCGCGCGCAAAAAAGCTCATAAAGCCAAGCCGTGCGCCGTATTTTTGTTCGAATAAATCCTTATAGTCGCGCCGCAATTGCATCAGCGCGCCCATATCCACCTCGTTAAATGTGGTTAATTGCGCTGCCGTATTTTGGCTTTCCTTCAAACGCGCCGCGATGGTTTTGCGCAAGCGGGTCATTTTCACTCGCTCCTCGCGCACATCGCCATTGGCGGCAGGCACGGGTGACGGTGACGGTGAAGGGGACGGTGCAGCGGCCTGAGACGGCGCGGCAGCAGCCGCCAGCGCATCTTGCTTGGTCAGGCGACCATCCTTGCCGGTGCCGCCAATCTGTGACGGGTCAAGCCCATGTTCGGCCACGACACGGCGCACCGCCGGTGATAAATCGCTGCTATCGGCTGCTTGTGTGGCGGCAACAGGCGGCGCAGCGGCGACAGGCGGCTGGCTTTCCGGGGCTTGCGATGTTCCGGGCGCTTTAGCCGCTTCAGCAGCAGGCGCAGCAGGCGCGGCACTCACCGCACCACTGCCCTCACCAATAGAGCCCAATAAAGCGCCGACCTCGACGGTTTCGCCTTCGGCGACAGCCACTTCGGCCAACACACCGGCGCTTTGGGCCGGTACTTCAATGGTCACCTTATCGGTTTCCAATTCGCAGAGCGGCTCGTCAAGCGCCACCGCATCGCCCGGCTTTTTATACCATTGCGCAATCGTCGCCTCGGTGATGGATTCGCCCAATGCGGGCACCCGAATTTCACTGGACATTTTTGATCTCCATTTCGGCTATGACGCCGCGCTGTAAGCAAAGGGTTAGGGCAAGGCTCATTCTATCGCATCCTTCAACGCCGCGTTCAGCAGTGCGTCTCTTTGTTCCATATGACGGCTCATCAATCCGCTGGCGGTTGAGGCCGAGGCGCGCCGACCGGCATAGGTCACGCGCTTATGTTTTGCACCCAAAGTGGTTAACACATCTTCCAGCTCAGGCTCGATAAAGCTCCACGCGCCCATATTGCGCGGCTCTTCTTGGCACCACACCATTTCGGCATGCGCCATGGGCTCCAGCTCAGCCAAAAGCGGGCCATGCGGCACCGGATAAAGCTGCTCAAGGCGCATCAGATACACATCATCAATATTTTCCGCTTCACATTTTTCCAGCAAATCGAAATAAACCTTGCCCGAGCACAAAACGACACGGCGAATATCTTGCGCCGCTTTCAGCGCGCCCGCCTCATCACTGCGATTGGGGGTGCGCGCATCGCGGCCATCCCATAAAACGCGATGAAAGGACGAGCCGGTGGTCATGTCATCAATATGCGAAACGCATTTTTTGTGACGCAGCAGAGATTTCGGCGTCATCAGGATAAGCGGCTTTCTGAAATTGCGCTTTTGCTGGCGGCGCAAAATATGGAAATAGCTGGCCGGTGTCGTGCAATTGGCGACCTGCATATTTTCCTCAGCGCAAAGCTGCAAATAACGCTCAAGCCGCGCCGAGCTATGTTCCGGCCCTTGGCCCTCATAGCCATGCGGCAGCAGCATGACGAGGCCCGACATGCGCAGCCATTTATTTTCGCCCGATGAAATAAACTGATCGACCACCACTTGCGCGCCATTGGCGAAGTCCCCAAATTGCGCTTCCCATAAAACCAGCGTTTTCGGCTCGGCCAGCGAATAGCCATATTCAAAACCCAGCACGGCATTTTCAGACAGCATGGAATTAATCACTTCAAACAAGGCTTGCTCGTCGCGAATATATTTGAGCGGCTTAAAGCGACGCTCGGTTTCTTGGTCAATCCATGATGAATGACGCTGCGAAAATGTGCCGCGCTCACTATCCTGCCCCGACAGGCGCACCGAATAACCCTCCAATAAAAGCGAGCCAAAGGCCAAGGCTTCCGCCGTCGCCCAGTCAAAACCATTGCCGGTTTCAAACATTTTATCCTTGGCTTTAAGCTGGCGCGTCAGCGCGCGATGCAGATTAAAGCCCTCAGGCACACGGCTGAGGCCGGCGCCGATTTCTCGCAATATGGCCGGGTCAACGCCGGTATCGCCGCGCACAAATTCGGCGCTTTTGCGTTCCAGCCCCGACCATTTGCCGTCCAGCCAATCGGCCTTATTGGGTTTAAAACTATTGGCCGCCTCAAAAGCCGTGTCCAATTGGGCGCGATAATCGGCCCGCGCCGCCACCAAACCGTCTTCGGGCAACAGCCCCTCATCAATCAGGCGCTGACCGTATTTTTCCACCACGGAAGGATGCGCCTTGATTTTTTTATACATGGTCGGCTGGGTAAAGGCCGGTTCATCGCCCTCATTATGGCCATGACGGCGATAACAAAACATATCAATGACGACGGGTTTTAAAAATTTCTGGCGAAACTCGGTCGCTACTTTGGCGGCAAACACCACGGCTTCCGGGTCGTCACCATTGACATGAAAAATCGGCGCTTCAACCATTTTCGCCACATCAGACGGATAGGGCGAGCTGCGCGAAAAGCGCGGATTGGTGGTGAAGCCGATTTGATTATTGACGATAAAGTGAATGGAGCCGCCCGATTTATGGCCGATAAGACCCGACAGACCCAAACATTCCGCGACAATGCCCTGCCCCGCAAAGGCCGCATCGCCATGCAGCAAAAGCGGTATCACCGTGCTGCGATCGGCCATGGCGCGGGGATGTTCTTTAAACTGGTCCTGCTTGGCGCGCGCTTTGCCCAGCACCACCGGGTCCACCGCCTCCAAATGCGACGGATTGGGCGACAAGGATAAATGCACCTTATTGCCGTCAAATTCGCGGTCAGAAGACGCACCGAGGTGATATTTCACATCGCCCGAGCCTTCAATATCATCGGGCTGCGCCGAGCCGCCCTTAAATTCATGAAACAAAGCCTCAAACGGTTTAGCCATCACATTGGTCAGCACATTCAGCCGACCGCGATGCGGCATGCCCAGCACGATTTCTTTCACGCCCAAATTACCGCCGCGCTTAATCACCTGCTCAAGTGCCGGTATCAAAGCCTCGCCGCCATCCAGCCCAAAACGTTTCGTGCCGGTATATTTGACATCAATAAATTGCTCGAGGCCCTCCGCCTCAACCAGTTTTTGGAAAATCGCTTGTTTACCCATATCAGTAAACGCCACTTCCTTATCGGGGCCTTCAATGCGTTCTTGCAGCCAGGCTTTTTCTTCCGGGTCTGAAATATGCATAAACTCAAGCGCCACTGTGCCGCAATAAGTGCGGTGCAGAATATCGAGCATTTCATGAATCGTGGCGGTTTCCAGCCCCAATACATAATCGATAAAAATCGGCCGGTCATAATCAGCCGCGGTAAAGCCGTAAGAGGTCGGGTCCAATTCGGGATGCGAGCCGGGCGGTTCAATGCCTAACGGGTCGAGATTGGCCGCCAAATGACCGCGAAACCGATAGGCGCGAATCATCATAATGGCGCGAATACTGTCCAATGTGGCAGCGCGCACGGCTTCAATATCCTGCGCCCCGCTTTGTGTGGCGAGACGCGCTTCAATTTTCTCAGCCAGTTTTTGCGGCGCGGGCATATCATCCAGCGCCGTTTCGGGCCAATTGCCATCCAAGACGGCGGTCATATCGCCGTTTATTTTCGGTGGCCAATCCTCGCGCTGCCAACTGGGGCGATGCGGCGCGGCATCATCATTAAGGCTTGCGAAATAACGCTGCCAACCGGCATCCAGCGTGGCATCGCCATTTTGATAACGAGCATATTGCTGCTCGAGATATAGCGCATTGGCGCCATCAAAATGCGATTGAGCCGACTCGTGCGGGCTATTTGAAGGGGTATTGGCTTGCGAATTCTTATCCGGCATCTGACTATCCGTTGTGCCTATCCGTTGCGCTTATCTATTGCGCTTATCCTGCATCAGACGGCTGGCGGCGCATCGCGCCACTTTGCTGCCCTGACAAAACACTAAACCCTTTAGGCGCGCGAGGCAATGATAAGCCGCCGCCGCCCGTTAGTTTTTCAAGACATCGACCAAGGTTGTGCCCAGCGATGCCGGTGATGGCGATACGGTGATACCGGCCGAGCGCATGGCGTCCATTTTATCGTCAGCGCCGCCCTTGCCACCGGCAATAATCGCACCGGCATGACCCATGCGACGCCCGGGAGGCGCGGTGACACCGGCGATAAAGCCGACCATTGGTTTTTTGACTTTTGACGCTTTCAAAAACTCTGCCGCTTCTTCTTCGGCCGAGCCGCCAATTTCACCAATCATGATAATGCTTTCGGTTTCATCATCGCCGAGGAATAAATCCAAGCAATCAATGAAATTCGTGCCATTGACCGGATCGCCGCCAATACCGATACAGGTCGATTGACCCAGACCGGCCGCCGTGGTTTGCGCCACGGCCTCATAGGTCAACGTGCCCGAGCGCGACACAATACCGACCGAGCCACGGCGGTGAATATGACCGGGCATAATGCCGATTTTGCACTCATCCGGCGTAATGACGCCCGGGCAGTTTGGCCCGACAAGTCGTGTCTGTGAGCCTTCAAGCGCGCGCTTGACCCGTATCATATCGCTGACCGGAATGCCCTCAGTAATACAAACGGCCAATTCAATGCCCGCTTCAACGGCTTCCAAAATAGCGTCGGCAGCAAAAGGCGGCGGCACATAAATGGCCGATGCCGTGGCACCGGTTTTTTCCATCGCGTCTGATACCGTATCAAATACCGGCAGGTCGAGATGGGTTGCGCCACCCCGCCCGGGCGTGACACCGCCGACCATTTTCGTGCCATAAGCAATGGCTTGCTCGGAATGAAATGTGCCTTGCGAGCCGGTAAAGCCCTGACAGATAACTTTTGTATCCTTATTGACCAATACCGACATTATGCAGCCTCCTTCACGGCAGCGACGATTTTCTCGGCTGCATCATTTAAATTATCAGCGGCAATAATCGGCAGGCCGGAATTGGCCATAATCTCTTTGCCCTCATCAACATTCGTGCCCTCAAGACGCACCACTAAGGGCACTTCCAGGCTTAATTCCTTGGCCGCGGCAACGACCCCTTCGGCAATAATATCGCAGCGCATAATGCCGCCGAAAATATTGACCAAAATGCCTTCAACGCTGTCATCCGACAGAATGATTTTAAACGCTTCGGTGACTTTCTCTTTAGTGGCCCCGCCGCCGACATCCAAGAAATTGGCAGGCTCAGAGCCGTAAAGCTTGATGATATCCATCGTCGCCATGGCCAGGCCGGCGCCGTTCACCATGCAGCCGATTTTACCGTCCAGCTTAATATAGGAGAGGTCATATTTTGATGCCTCAATCTCGGCCGGGTCTTCCTCGGCCAAATCGCGCAGCTCGACGATATCTTTTTGCCGATAAAGCGCATTGGAATCGAAATTCACTTTCGCATCGAGACAGATTAAATCACCCGCGCCGGTCACCACAAGCGGGTTGATTTCCAGCAAGGACATATCTTTTTCAACAAAGGCTTTATACAGATTGCTGATAAGCGCATTGGCTTGTTTTATCTGGTCACCCTCCAGCCCCAGCGCAAAAGCAATTTGGCGGGCATGATGGCCGGAAATGCCACCGGCCGGATCCACGCTGACCGTGATGATTTTCTCCGGGGTTTTTTCGGCGACTTCCTCAATATCCATCCCGCCTTCGGTAGAGGCAATAAAGGAGACGCGCGATGTGGCGCGGTCAACCAAGGCCGAGAGATAAAGCTCGCGGGCAATATCTGAGCCGTCTTCAATATAGACGCGGCCCACTTCCTTGCCTTCCGGGCCGGTCTGATGGGTGACCAAAGTCATGCCCAACATGCGGCTCGCTTCGGCGCGCACCTCATCAATAGATTTAACCACGCTGACGCCGCCACCTTTGCCACGTCCACCGGCATGGATTTGCGATTTAACAACCCAGACCGGGCCGCCCAAATCCTCGGCCGCTTTAACCGCTTCATCAGCCGTAAAAGCGACATGGCCGCGCGGCACGGGCACGCCGAAGCTGCTCAAAACCTGCTTGGCTTGATATTCGTGAATATTCATGGCGACTGCCCCTGCTTTGATTAGAAAATAAGTTGCCGAAAACTAGCCTAAGCCAGCGGCAGCCTCAATAGAAAACCTTCTAATCCGCAATTTTGATGGTGTCGCTTTGGGCCGGCAAGGTCAGCCTTGTGCCCTCCAAAGCCGCCAAGACACCCTCAGGGCGCACATTGGCGACGCCGCGCATATAAATTCTATCCATAATCCCGTTTTGCGGCATCGGCGCATAATGATAAAAAACCAGCAAATCGGCATTGGCCTGATTGGCGGCCTCCGCTGCCTCAACCGGTGTGGCGTGATAATCCTTCGTATCGCGGATGATTTTCGCCAATTTCGGTTGGCCGTTTTCATCCAGCGATTCAATGAGAATATTCACCAAATCGGGCTGCAAGACTTCATGAATCATCACATCGATATTTTGCGCCGCGGCAATCAGATTATTATCCTTCACCGTATCGCCGCTAATCAGCACCGAGCGCCCACCATAATCAATGCGAAAGGCAAGGGCCGGTTCAATCGGCGGATGTGAGACCGTGACGGCGGTAATCTGCACGCCATCGCGGTCATAAATCACGCTATCGGCCTTAATCGGGCGCGCCACCAATCCGGCATTGGCGCTGGGCGTATAGTCCTCGCCATGATGGTCGGTGCGATAGCGATAATCTTGCCCATAGGCGAGGTTAAAGCCATCCACCACCCGATCAATGCCCGGGCCGCCATAAACTTCCAGCTTTTGCGGTCGCCCGCGCACCCAGCTATTCAAATGCACCTCGCCCAAAGCGGCAATATGGTCGGAATGAAAATGCGTCAGCAAGACACCGTCCAAGCGCGCCACGGGCAGGCCCAGCGCAACCATTTTATCGGCAGAGCGCGCGCCGGTATCGATGACAAAAAACTTATCACCGGCAAAAACCGCGACACAGCTTTGCGCCGCGCCGCGTGGCCCCGCGCCGCCCATGGGCGACGCCGTGCCGCAAAAGACGACATCAATTTTATCGCCGCCGAAATCATCCACCACTTGGCTCAGCTGGGTGGCCAAGCCGCGCTTAATCAGGCGGTCTTGCACGCCGCTATGGTTCATAAGCAGCGCATAGCCGCCAAGGGCTAAGGCGATAACGGCAATAAGCGCGTATTTTGCCAGACGTTTTATTTTCTTGGGCATCATCTTCCTCCCCGATTATCTCGCTACGTTATTTTGTAGGTATTGACACTGTGCCTGTCAATATAACGTGGCAGGAAGAAATATCCGTCGCCTCTAAAACTTGCCTCTAAAACTTGTCCCTAAACTTGCGCATAAAAAAGGGCGCGGTTGCCCGCGCCCTTAAAAGATTTATCTGAAATATCCGCGTAATGCGTGATTTATTTTTTCAGCTTCGGGTCAATTTGCTTACACGAATCGAGCAGGCCTTTAACCGCTTTCACCGATTTGGTGAACATGGTTTTTTCTTTGGCATCCAGCTTAATCTCGACGACACGCTCGACGCCTTTTTCACCAATCACCACCGGCACGCCGACATAAATATCTTTTTGACCATATTGACCGTTCAAATGCGCGGCGCAGGGCAGCACGCGCTTTTGGTCTTTCAAATAGGCTTCCGCCATTTCAATGGCCGAGGCGGCGGGCGCATAAAACGCCGAGCCGGTTTTCAGCAGGCCGACAATCTCAGCACCGCCATCACGCGTGCGCTGCACAATCTGGTCGATTTTCTTCTGCGTCGTCCATTTCATTTTCACCAAATCGGGCAGCGGAATACCGGCAACGGTTGAATAGCGCACAGACGGCACCATTGTGTCGCCATGGCCACCCAGTACAAAGGCGGTGACGTCTTTAACCGATACTTTAAATTCCTCAGCGAGGAAGGTACGGAAGCGCGCGCTGTCCAGCACACCGGCCATGCCGACCACTTTATTTTTCGGCAGGCCTGAGAATTTTTGCAACGCCCAAACCATCGCATCCAGCGGATTGGTGATGCAGATGACAAAGGCTTTCGGGGCATATTTTTTAATGCCCTCACCGACTTGCTGCATGACTTTCAAATTGATTTCAATCAAATCATCGCGGCTCATGCCGGGCTTGCGCGGCACACCGGCGGTCACGATAACCACATCTGCGCCTTTAATGGCTGAGTAAGATTTGGTGCCTTTGAGATTGGCATCAAAATGACTGACCGGTGAGCTTTGCATCAGGTCGAGGGCCTTGCCCTGCGGAATGCCATCAACAATGTCGAAAATAACAACATCGCCCAATTCTTTAAGACCGGCCAGATGGGCCAAAGTGCCACCGATTTGACCACCACCGATAAGGGCTATTTTATTGCGCGCCATGAATGCGTCCTCCTTTTGGAAGCTGAATAATGAGATGGCCTGTCCCTAGCGGATTTACCCAAGACTTGCAAGTGCCGCCGCGCTTACGCCTCCGGGCTTGCGCCGCCTATGGCGCCTGCCATTTCCTCTGTCAAATGTGGCAAAGCGAGATAATCACGCGATTGCATTTCCATTAAACGCGATACGGTGCGCTCAAATTCAAACGCCTCATCGCCTGCCGGATAAAGTTTTTCCGGCGGCCCATCGGCTGCCGCTATCAGTTTCACCTTGGCCTCATAAAGCGCATCAATCAGCGTCACAAAGCGCACCGCCTCATTTTTCTTTTGCGGTTCCAAAAGCGGCACATTATCCAGCACCAAAGTGTGAAAATGCGCCGCCAATGCCAGATAATCCGCCGCCCCGCGCGCTTCCACACAAAGCGCGTCAAAGCCGATACGCGCCACCCCACCGGCGGCGCGCGGCACATGCAGGCTGCGCCCTTTTAAGTCCAACGTCACCGGTTGCGCGGCCACACCCTCGGTCAGAGCGGCAAACCGCTCATCCAAATTTTTGCGCGCGCGCGGCCCGCATGGAGAAAACCAAACCGGTGCCGCCGTGAGCCGCGCCAAACGATAATCCTTATCCGCCATTAAGGCGTGCAATTCATGGCGCTGTTTTAAAAAATCAATAAAGGGCAAAAATCTGTGTCGGTTCAACCCGCCCTTATATAAATCATCCGGATGACGGTTAGATGTCGCCACCACCACGCATCCGGCCTCAAGCATGAGCGCAAATAACCGCCCCAAAATAGAGGCATCGGCAATATCTTTGACCTGCAATTCATCGAAACATAAAAGCGTCACCTCATCGGCAATGGCTTTGGCCACCGCCGGCATCGGGTCGCCGGTTTTCGGATGGGCTTGGCGATAGCTATGAATCCGCGCATGGGTTTCTTGCATAAAGGCATGAAAATGCACCCGGCGTTTTTTGGCGACCGGCGCGAGCAAAAAGAATAAATCCATCAGCATGGACTTGCCGCGGCCAACCGCGCCGTAAATATACAAGCCTTTGGGGGGACGGCTCTTTTTCAAGCCCAGCTTTTGCAAAAACCCATGCGGGCGATAGGCGGCCAGCTCGCCATAGAGCCGGTCCAGCGCAAACGCCGCGGCCAATTGCGCCGCATCGGACTGAATATGGCCCTGCGCAATCAACGCCTGATAAGCGGCGGTGATGGGCGGCGGCATCGCGGCTTTCATATCATCTGACATGGCAGAGGGGTTAAAGCCCCAAAGCCATTTTGGCAAGAATATTGCGCTGCACCTCATTCGAGCCGCCATAAATACTGGCGGCGCGATTATTCAAAAAATCGGCCAAAATAATTTGCGTCTCTTCCGGGCCAATGGCTTCAACATTGGCCCCCATGTCGCGCCGCTCGGGTTGCCACACGGCGGCGCGTGCGCCCAGTGCATCGACGGCCAGCCGGTCAATATCCTGCTGCGCCTCGGTGCCCATGATTTTTAATTGCGACGAGCCGGAACTGTTTGGACGCCCATCAGCCAACGCCGCCTGCACACGAAATTCAGTCATCTCAACGGCGGCGACGCGAATGGCCAGCGCGGCATGGCGTTTGGCCAAAGCCGCATCGCCGCTATCTGCCACCAAGCCCTCCAAATTACCCAGCATGAGTTTCAGCCGCGCCGCATAGGCCGAACTGCGCTCAAAGGTCAGCAATGTTTTGGCCACGGTCCAGCCATCATTTTCCGCGCCGACCCGATTGGCCACCGGCACGCGCACATTGTCGAAAAACACCTGATTGACTTCATGGTCTTGCGCCAAAGTAATAATCGGCTCGACCGAAATGCCCGGACTGTCCATCTCAATCAATAAAAAAGTGATACCCGCTTGCGGTTTGGTGCTTTTATCGGTGCGTACCAAACAGAAAATATGATTGGCGTGTTGGGCATAAGAAGTCCAGATTTTAGAGCCGTTAATAATGTAATCATCGCCATCGCGCTGGGCGGCGCATTGCAGGCTGGCCAAATCCGAGCCGGAACCCGGTTCTGAATAACCCTGACACCAAATATGCGCGCCCGAGAGCAGCTTGGGCAAATAAGCCTCTTGCTGTTGTTTTGTGCCGCAGGCAATCAGCGTCGGGCCAATCATGCCCAAGCCCATAGGATAGAGTTTCGGCGTATTGGCGCGGGCACATTCGGATTGCCAAATATAACGCTGCATATCGCTCCACCCCGTGCCGCCAAATTCTTGCGGCCAACCGGGCGCGATCCAACCCTTTTCATGCAAAATTTTATGCCAGCGCATAAGCGGCGCGTGAGCCGATGAAATGCCGCTGGTTTTTTGTCCGGCCTCGCGCAATTCAGCATCAAGCTTATCGTCCAGAAACGCCCGCACCTCTTGGCGAAACGCTTCATCTTCCGGCTTTAACTGCATATCCATAATGGCCTACTCCCTTAATCCATAAAAAGGCTAGGCAAGCGCGCAATCAGGGTCAAGTGGCGACGCCATTCGGCGCAGCGCGTGAGGTCACAAAAAACCCCGCCGATCGGTTTTCAAAAAAACCAATAAGCGGGGTTATTGCGACGGTGACGACGATTAAACTTCGCGCGCCACCATCATTTTTTTAATCTCGGTAATGGCTTTGGCCGGAGACAGACCTTTCGGACAGGCTTTGGCGCAATTCATAATCGTATGGCAGCGATAAACCCGGAACGGGTCTTCCAAATCATCCAAGCGCTCGCCGGTTTTCTCATCGCGGCTATCGGCCAACCACCGATAGGCTTGCAATAAGACGGCCGGGCCCAAATATTTATCGGAATTCCACCAATAGCTGGGGCAAGAGGTGGAGCAGCAGGCGCATAGGATACACTCATAAAGCCCGTCCAATTGCTCGCGATCCTCGCGGCTTTGCTGCCACTCATTTTGCGGCTGCGGCGTGTCGGTTTTAAGCCAAGGCTCAATCGCCTGATATTGCGCGTAAAGGCTGCTCAAATCGGGCACCAAATCCTTAATCACCGGCATATGCGGCAGCGGATAAATGGCGATATCGCCTTTAATCTCTTCAATGCCCTTAGTGCAGGCCAGCGTGTTTTGGCCGTCAATATTCATCGCGCAAGAGCCACAAATCCCCTCGCGGCAAGAGCGGCGAAAGGTCAGGGTCGAGTCAATTTCATTTTTGACTTTAATCAAAGCGTCCAACACCATTGGCCCGCAATCATCGGCGTCAATCGTATAGCTATCGACGCGCGGATTTTGCTCATCATCGGGATTCCACCGATAGATTTTCAGCGTGCGCGGCTGTTTGGCTTCTTCGGGGGCCGGATGGGCCACCCCTTTGCCGATTTTTGAATTGGCCGGTAAAGCAATCTCAACCATTTACGCCCCCTAATAAACCCGAGCCTTAGGCTCAATATAGCTGACCTCATTGGTCAGGGTGAAATTATGCACGCCACGATAATCAATGGTCGCTTTGCCCTTGGCATCGACATAAGCCAATGTGTGCTTCATCCAATTCTCATCATCGCGCTCAGGGAAATCCTCGCGCGCATGACCGCCGCGGCTTTCTTTGCGCGCATTGGCACCTTCCACTGTGGCAATGGCCTGCACGATGAGATTGTCAAATTCCAGCGTTTCAATCAGGTCGGAATTCCAGATGAGCGAGCGGTCGGCAATGCCGATATCTTCCATGCCCTTCACCACATTTTGCATGCGCTGACAGCCCTCTTCAAGCACATCGCCGGTGCGGAACACGGCGCAGTTTTCTTGCATGGCTTTTTGCATTTCAAGGCGCAGCTCAGCCGTCGGGGTTGAGCCATTGGCATTGCGGAAACGCTCAAGACGCTCAATCGCATTATCACCGGCATTGGCCGCCAAAGGCGCAAAGCCCGCGCTTGGGTCAACAATTTCTGCCGTGCGAATGGCCGAGGCGCGCCCGAAGACAACAAGGTCAATCAGCGAATTGGAGCCGAGGCGATTGGCCCCGTGAACCGACACGCAGGCCGCTTCGCCAATGGCCATCAGGCCGGGCACGGTGCGCTCGGGTTCGTCAGCGCTGGGGTTCAGCACTTCGCCATGATAATTGGTCGGAATACCGCCCATATTATAATGCACGGTCGGCAATACCGGAATCGGCTCTTTGGTGACATCGACACCGGCAAAAATGCGCGCACTTTCCGAAATGCCGGGCAGACGTTCCGCCAGCACATCCGGGTCCAAATGGTCAAGATGCAGAAAAATATGGTCTTTATTGGGACCGACACCGCGCCCTTCGCGAATTTCAATGGTCATGGAACGCGACACCACATCGCGCGAGGCGAGGTCTTTGGCGCTTGGCGCATAACGCTCCATAAAACGCTCGCCTTCTGAGTTAATGAGAATACCGCCTTCACCGCGAGAGCCTTCGGTAATCAGGCAACCGGCACCATAAATGCCGGTCGGGTGAAACTGCACAAATTCCATATCCTGCAAAGGCAGTCCGGCGCGAATAACCATGGCCGAGCCGTCGCCCGTGCATGTATGCGCTGAGGTGGCGGAGAAATAAGCGCGGCCATAACCGCCGGTCGCCAAAATCACTTGCTTGGCTTGGAAGCGATGCAATTCACCGGTGGACATATCCAAAGCCGTAACACCGACACAACGCTCATCATCCATCATCAGGTCGAGCGCGAAATATTCGATGAAAAATTCTGTCTCATGACGCAGCGACTGGCCATAAAGCGTATGCAAAATCGCATGCCCGGTGCGGTCGGCGGCGGCGCATGTGCGCTGGGCAATGCCCTCGCCGAAATTCGTCGTCATGCCGCCAAACGGGCGTTGATAAATCTTGCCTTCTTCAGTGCGCGAAAACGGCACGCCGAAATGCTCAAGCTCATAACCCGCTTCCGGCGCATTGCGACATAAATATTCAATCGCATCCTGGTCGCCCAGCCAATCCGACCCTTTGACCGTGTCATACATATGCCACCGCCAATCATCATCACCCATATTGCCCAGCGCGGCAGAAATGCCGCCTTGCGCGGCCACTGTATGCGAGCGGGTTGGGAAAACTTTTGAAATACACGCCGTCTTCAGCCCGCGCTCGGCACAGCCCAAAGCGGCCCGCAAGCCGGACCCACCGGCGCCGACAACGACAACGTCAAATTGATGATCGGTAAACGCATGAGAACTCATTTTTATCTCCTCTGCTGACCGCTAGCCGATAACCAGCTTGGCAACTGCCAGCGCGCAAGCGACGGCAATGGTCAGGGTGAAAAACTGATTGGCAATCAACGCCAATAATTTGGTCGCTTCGCCGTGAATGTAATCTTCAATCACCACTTGCAGCCCCAAACGCATGTGATAGCAGGCTGAAAAAATCAATAGCAGCATCACAACGCCGATAAACGGATTGCCCAGAAAACCGGTCATGGTGGTGTAATCGCTGCCCGCATGGACAACCAATGCGCCGACAAGGAACATCATCAGCGGAATATTGGCCAGCGCGGTGACGCGCTGCATCCAAAAATGCTCCGTGCCTTTTTTGGCCGAGCCGAGACCGCGCGCGCGCGATAAGGGTGTGCGCATATCAGCCATTATAAAGCTCCCAGATAAATATAAGCCGCCAGCCAGACGCCCAGCGTCATAACCGGTGGCAAAAACGCCGTGATACGGGCGATAATTTCAACATGTTTCAGGTCAAAACCGCGGCCGGTATCCCAAATAAAATGGCGAATGCCGCCCATCATGTGATGGAATAAGCCCCATGTATAACCGAATAAAACCAAGCGGCCATACCAAGCAGAAGAGACCTCTTGCACCAGCGCATAAGCATCAGGGCCGGAAGCCGCCGCCAATAGCCACCACGCCAAAAGCGCCGTGCCGGCATAAAGCGCAACACCGGTCGCGCGATGCAGAATTGACAGCATCATGGTCAGTGTCCAGCGGTAAATCTGGATATGCGGCGATAAAGGCCGCGCCGGTTTGCTTTGTTCGGACATGCACTAAGCTCCTCAATTAAGGGTTAGACTATACACAAAATGAGACCGAGTGGAAAAACAGATAACGCGACAGGCAGTCGCATGAAACAAAAGGCGATTTGACCTTTCCCATCGGCGAAAATCAGCCCCTAGGCTTGGCCGCGCGCCATATAGACCCACACATCAAGGTCGAGAACAACGCCCTCGGCATATGCCGTGCGCCCCGCATCAGCCTCTATATTCAGCATGAAATGCCCGGCTTGCGGGCCTTGGTTCTTCACCACAATATGGCGTAAACGCAACGCCCCGACATCATCGCGCCCGGGCAATGTCGCCTTATCCAATATCTCAGACCAGCCATAAAGCGTATCACCCGCAAAACACGGCGCCGCATGTGTGCCGCCATTCAACGCCGCATAGCCGCCCATATTGGCCAGCCCGTTAAACGCCATTGAGGCAATATGCGATATCATATGACCGCCATAAATCAGCCTTTTGCCGAACCGGCTTTGGCTTTGCAACTGCGCGTCAAAATGCACGGCGGCATTATTTTGATACAGCCGCGTCGCCAGCATATGCTCGCTCTCCTCCAGCGTTGTGCCGTCGCCATGGGCGATTTTCATGCCGGTTTCATAATCATCAAATAAGTCTGTGCTGCCGGTCGCGGCCACATCCCAAGCGCTGAAATCGGCCTGCGGCACGGGCAGCGCATCGGACGCAACCACATCGGCCAATACGGGCCAGACGGTTTCGGGCGCGGCGGCTTGCGGGTCTTGCTTTTTCACCATCACCCAGCGCGTATAGCGCAAGACGGCCTCGCCGCGCTGATTGGTGCCGGTGGTTTCGACCATCACCAAACCGCTTTCGCCGCTTTTATTTTGCCGCAAGCCGATAATTTCCGAGCGCGCCGATAGCGTGTCACCGACAAAAACCGGCGTTAAAAAACGGCCTTGCGCATAGCCCAAATTGGCCACTGCATGGCGCGAAATATCGGGCACGGATTTGCCGAAAATAATATGAAAGACCAGCCAATTATCCAGCGGGCTATCGGCCAGCCCCAGCCCTGCGGCAAAAGGCCGGGCGCAAAATAGCGGCGCGCGCCCACCATAAAGCGCTTGATAAAGGGCCGCATCGCCTTGGCTCAATGTGCGCGGCACGGCATGCTCAATCATCTCGCCAAGCGCGAAATGCTCAAAATAACGACCGTCGGGATTTGGCGTCTCACTCATAAAATCAACATAGGCGGCTTAATCTTTCGTCACAATATCTTTAGCCGCACCCATAAGCGCGTCCATAGCGTCAATCGCATCGGCAATGGCCATCACCCGCGCCGCCATATCGCGATGCAACAGCTCGGTCATTTTGCCGTTAACTTTCAACACGCCTTGACCGGCATGGGCCGGATCGGCAAAAGCCGCCACCACATCACGCGCCTGCGCCACCTCATCCTCAGACGGCGCAAATATCTCATTTGCCGAGGCAAGCTGGCTCGGATGAATAAGCGTCTTGCCGTCAAACCCCATATCCGCGCCTTGGCGACATTCCGCCACAAAACCTGCCGCATCGGCAATATCGTTAAACACGCCATCCAAAATGCCCAGCCCATATTGACGCGCCGCCAAGATAGACAGCGACAAGGCGGTCAAGAGGGGCGCGCGACCTGCCACCAAACCGGCGCGCAATTCCTTGGCCAAATCATTCGTGCCCATCACCAAGCAAGACAGCGGCGTGTCATCCGCCCGCGCCGCCAGTTTTTCAATATTGAAAATGGCTTGTGGGGTTTCCACCATAATCCATAAGGCGGTATTTTTCGGCAGTGCGGCCGCCAGCGCGTCGATTTCCTCAGCCCTTGATATTTTCGGGGCCAGCACGGCTTGCGGCGCGGCAGAAGATGGCAAGGCATTAAGCGCCGCCAAATCATCCGCACCCCACGGCGTCTCCAGCCCATTTATCCGCACCACCAGTTCACGCGGGCCATAACCGCCTGCGCTGAGGGCCGCGCAAATTTGCGCCCGCGCCTCGGCTTTGGCATCGGGCGCGACAGCATCCTCCAAATCCAAAATAAGGCAATCGGCGGGCAGATGTCGGGCTTTCTCGAGCGCGCGCTGATTGGCCCCCGGCATATACAGCGCCGAGCGGCGCGGCCTGATGGCGCTGTCTGTTGTTTCACTCATGTCGTCTCCCTTTTCATCTGCTTTTTCATCCGCTTTTTTTCAGATGTCATTTGCAAGAATCTCTGCCTAGTATCATAGCCAGTTTAACGCTCAGTTGTGTGGGAGCAATAAGCATGTCTAAAGGGCGACCTAGCGTCTTTGTTATATCCAGCCAAGTGGTCAGTGGTCTGGTCGGTTTAAAAGCAAGCATGCCGGCTTTGCGCGCTATGGGTTTTGAAACCATCACCCTGCCGACAACCCTCTTATCAGCGCATCCGGCGGCGTTTCCCGAACAGGGCGCACCGGCGGGCGGGCCGATTGAACCGGACCGCATGATAGAAATTGCCGATTGGCTGCTGGCGGCGGGTGCGTTGGATAATTGCGCCGCCATTTTGACCGGCTATTTGCCCAGTCCGGCGCATATTGATGCCGCGGCGCGCATTATCGCCAAAATCAAAGCCACTAAGACAGATGTGTTTTATTGCTGCGACCCGATTTGCGGCGACCATGAAAAGCTCTATCTGCCCACCGATGTCATGCATGGGCTGCGCGACCGGCTCTTGCCGCTGGCCGATATGGCCACGCCAAATCTGTTTGAATTGCAGATGTTGGCGGGCCGTGACGGCTTTGCCGATGAGGTTGAGATTATTGATGCGGCGCGCGATTTGGCGCTCGCCCATATGGTCGTCACCTCCGCCCCGGCCCCTGAGGGCCGCATTGCGACCCTGACCATTGGCGCGGATGTGATGCGTTGCGAAACCGCCAAAGCCCCCGAAGCGCCCTATGGCATGGGCGATTTTTTCGCCGCCCTTTATTTGGCGCTTTTTTTAAACGAAGACCCGAAAGCGCTGGGCATTGCCTGCGCGACTTTGGGGCAAATGGCGGCAACCAATATGGAAACCAAAAGCCTGCCGCATGGGCCGGTGCAAGTGGCCGCCGCCGCCATTCAGGATAAATTAAATCTGTAAAAGCCGCCTCAATCGAGCGTGATGCGGCTTTGCGTCAAATGTTTTTCAATCAGCAATTCAGCAATTTGCACGGCGTTTAAGGCCGCGCCTTTGCGTAAATTATCCGACACCACCCATAGGGCGAGGCCGTGTTCGACACTCTCATCGACGCGCAGGCGCGAGACAAAAGTTTCAAATTCGCCGACACATTCAATCGGCGTGACATAGCCCTCATCCTCGCGGCGATCGACCACCAATACGCCCGGCGCATTATCCAAAGCAGCGCGCGCATCCTCCAAAGAGATGGCGCTTTCAAATTCAAGATGCACGGCTTCCGAATGGCCAACAAAAACCGGCACGCGCACGCATGTGGTGCTCATGGCAATATCCGGGTCGAGCATTTTTTGCGTCTCGACGCCCATTTTCCATTCTTCCTTGGTCGCGCCATCTTTCATGAACACGTCAATATGGGGAATGACATTAAAGGCAATCTGCTTGGTGAAGTTTTCGCGCTTCATCTCATCATTGACGAAAATGCCGCGTGTTTGGGTGAATAATTCATCCATGGCCGCATTGCCCGCGCCCGATACCGATTGATAGGTCGCCACCACGGCGCGTTTAATGCGCGCCACATCATGCAAGGGCTTGAGCGCGACAACAAGCTGCGCGGTCGAGCAATTCGGATTGGCGATAATATGACGCTTGGCATAGCCGTCAATATCTTGCGGGTTCACCTCCGGCACAATCAGCGGCACATCCTCATCCATGCGATAAAGCGAGGAATTATCAATCACCACACAACCGGCTTTCGCCGCTTTGGGCGCATATTCTTGGGTCGGGCCGGAGCCGCAGGCAAATAGTGCAATATCGGCTTGCGCAAAATCATAAAATTCCAGCGCTTGGCATTTCAGCGTTTTATCGCCGAAACTCACTTCGCGCCCTTGGCTGCGGCGCGAGGCGACCACATCCACCCGCGCGGCGGGGAATTTGCGCTCATCAAGAATATTGAGCATTTCGCGTCCGACATTTCCGGTCGCGCCGACCACGGCAATCACATAAGACATGCGCTAGGCTCCCAATTCTTCAAGCGCGGCCAGCACCGCATCGCCCATGCCGCTTGTGCCGACCAATTGCATATCGGCTTGCATGATATCGCCCGTGCGTATGCCCTTATCGAGCACTGCCGTGACGGCATTTTCCAATAAATCAGCATCATCTCCGCGCTCAAATGTATAGCGCAGCGCCATGGCGAAACTCATAATGGAGGCAATCGGATTGGCTTTGCCTTGACCGGCAATATCGGGGGCCGAGCCGTGCACCGGTTCATAAAGTGCTTTTGACCGCCCGCTTGCCGCATCCGGCGCACCCAAAGAGGCTGAGGGCAACATGCCCAAAGAGCCGGTCAGCATGGCGGCAATATCCGACAAAATATCGCCAAATAAATTATCCGTGACCAGCACATCATATTGCTTGGGATTGCGCACAAGCTGCATGGCGCAATTATCGGCCAGCACATGCTCCAAGTCCAATTCGGGAAATTCCGCGCCAATCAGCTTGGTGACTTCTTCGTTCCATAACAGCCCGCTTTCCATCACATTGCGTTTTTCAGATGAGGCCAGTCTTTTGCCGCGCTTCATCGCCAAATCACCGGCGACGCGGGCAATGCGCTCAATCTCATAGGTTTCATAGACTTGCGTATTGACGCCGCGACGCTGGCCATTGCCCAGATCTTCAATGCCGCGCGGTTCGCCGAAATACACCCCGCCGGTCAGCTCGCGGACAATCATAATATCCAAGCCTTCCACCAGCTCGCGTTTTAAAGAAGACGCATCGGCCAAAGCAGGAAAGCAAATCGCCGGACGCAGATTGGCAAATAATTCCATATCGGCGCGCAAGCGCAACAGCCCGGCTTCGGGGCGCGCTTCATAAGCCACATTATCCCATTTCGGGCCACCGACCGCGCCCAGCAAAACCGCATCGGCCTGTTGGGCTTTTTCCATAGCCGCATCAGAAATCGCCGCGCCATGCACATCATAGGCGCAACCGCCGACAAGGTCTTCGTCAAGCGTCGCCTGAAAACCGCGCTGATGGCCGAACCAATCAATCACGCGGCGCACCTCGCCCATTACTTCAGGGCCGATACCATCGCCCGGCAGGATAAGAATCTTTTCCATAATTTACCTTTTGGTTAGAGCCAAAGCGGGCTTAGCGCCATGCCTGCGCGTCAAGCGTGGCTTCATAATCATCAATGGCCGTGGCTTTTTGCAGCGTCAGACCAATATCGTCGAGGCCTTGCATCAGGCATTGTTTTCTGAACGCATCCACCTCAAAAGCAATCTCGCCGCCATCCGGGCCTTTTATCGTTTGGCTTTCCAAATCAATGCTCACCGTCGCATTGGCTCCGCGCTTGGCGTCATCCATGAGTTTATCGACATCGGCTTGCGGCAGCACAATCGGCAAAATGCCGTTTTTGAAGCAATTATTATAAAAAATATCGGCAAAGCTCGGCGCGATGACGCAGCGAATACCAAAATCCAACAACGCCCAGGGCGCGTGTTCGCGGCTAGAGCCGCAGCCGAAATTATCGCCTGCCACCAGAATTTCAGCCGACCGATAGGCCGGTTGATTGAGCACAAAATCAGCAATTTCATCGCCTTCCGGCGTATAGCGCATTTCATCAAACAGGTTTTTGCCCAAGCCCGAGCGCTGAATGGTTTTCAAAAACTGCTTCGGGATAATCATATCCGTATCGACATTAATGATATCAAGCGGCGCGGCAATGCCGGTGAGTTTATCGAATTTTTCCATGGATTAGCCCTCCGCTTTCAGGTCGCGAATATCGACAAAATGACCGGCCAAAGCCGCCGCGGCGGCCATTTCCGGCGATACTAAATGAGTGCGCCCGCCGCGTCCTTGGCGGCCTTCAAAATTGCGGTTTGAGGTCGAGGCACAACGCTCGCCCGGGGCCAGCTTATCGGCATTCATCGCCAAACACATAGAGCATCCCGGCTCGCGCCAATCAAAACCCGCCTCAATAAAAATCCGGTCAAGGCCTTCTGCTTCGGCTTGCTGCTTCACCAAACCCGAGCCCGGCACCACCATAGCGTCCACACTGGCGGCCACTTTGCCGGTTTTGGCAATGGCGGCAGCGGCGCGCAAATCCTCAATGCGGCTATTGGTGCATGAGCCGATAAAGACGCGGTCAATCGCCACTTCCTGCATCGGCGTACCGGCGCTTAGCCCCATATAATCCAGCGCGCGCTCGGTCGCTTTGCGGCGGCCCTCATCGGCAATGTCTGACGGGTCGGGCACATGGCCGTCCACCGCAATCACATCTTGCGGGCTGGTGCCCCAGGTCACCAAGGGCGGCAGAGCGGCGGCGTCAATGGTAATCTCTTTATCAAACACCGCATCCTCATCAGATGTCAGCGTCTGCCAATAGGCCACGGCTTGCTCCCAATCGGCACCTTTGGGCGCGCGCGGGCGGTCTTTCAAAAAGGCGAAAGTCTTCTCATCGGGCGCAACCAATCCGGCGCGGGCTCCGGCTTCAATCGACATATTGCACAGCGTCATGCGCCCTTCCATGGACAGCGCTTCAATCGCTTCACCGGCATATTCCAGCACATAGCCGGTGCCGCCGGCCGTGCCAATCTCGCCAATAATGGCCAGCGCAATATCTTTGGCCGTGACATGAGACGGCGCGTCACCCACCACATTAATGCGGAAGTTTTTGGCCTTGCCCTGTATCAGCGTTTGCGTGGCCAGCACATGTTCGACCTCAGATGTGCCAATGCCATGCGCCAGCGCGCCAAATGCACCATGAGTAGAAGTGTGGCTGTCGCCGCAAACAATGGTCAGGCCCGGCAGGGTAAAGCCCTGTTCGGGGCCGGCCACATGCACAATGCCTTGGCGAATATCATCCATCGGCAAATAATCAATGCCAAATTCGGCGCAGTTTTTTTCCAGCGTCTCAATTTGCAATTTGCTTTCAGGGTCATCAATCGCGTCCAAACCACCGGCGCGATTGGTGGTCGGAATATTATGGTCGGCAACAGCCAGCGTCTTATGCGGCGCGCGCGGTGTGCGGCCCGCCATACGCAGGCCTTCAAAGGCTTGCGGGCTGGTCACTTCATGCACCAAATGGCGGTCAATATAGAGCAGCGAATTGCCGTTGCTGTCCGCATCCACCAAATGGGCGTCCCAAATTTTATCGTAAAGAGTTGTTCCGGTCATCATCCTGCCTTTGTCTTGCCTCTGTTTCATGAGGCGGCGGGTTGATGCCGGCCCCTGATTGTTTGGCTGGGGGGCTTTTTAAGAAGAACGCTTAAGCTTCGCTTTCGGCGCCTGTCTCCTCTTGAGCCGCTTCCTGCTCAATCACTTTTTTCGGCGTCGCATCCGCCTTTGTGGTCTTCAAGCGACGCTCAACAATACGGGCCGCCTTACCGGTCAGGCCACGCAGATAATACAGCTTGGCGCGGCGCACACGGCCCCGACGCATCAGTTCAATACTGTCCACCAAAGGCGAGTAAATCGGGAAAACGCGCTCGACGCCTTCGCCATAAGAGATTTTACGCACCGTAAAATTTTCATTGAGACCGCCACCGGCGCGGGCAATGCACACACCTTCAAACGCCTGAATACGCTCGCGCGAGCCTTCAATCACTTTCACATTGACCTTCACCGTATCGCCCGGTTGAAAATCAGGCACGGATTTTTCAGCCGTTAATTCGGCCATATGCTCGCGTTCAATCTCTTCAATCACATTCATTTGTCTTATCCCTTTAAGGGCGCCGTCCTCGAGGGGGCATGGCGAATTTCGGTAAACAAAGTCGCGCCTTTCGGCACGAGATGGGGCGATTTAGCACGGGCAGACAGGCTTGTCACCCTTTTTTGCGTTTAAAACCCCCCGCTGCATCACTTTTCCCCTTGAGAAAAGCGGCCCATAAATCAGGGCGGCGGCTTTGCGTCACCGCTTCGGCCTGGGCGCGCCGCCAGGCGGCCAGTTTTTCATGGTCGCCGCCGGTCACCACATCGGGAATATCAAGCCCTTCAAAATCTTGCGGGCGGGTATAATGGGGATATTCCAGCAAGCCATGATTGGCCTCAGAAAAGCTCTCATCCGCACCGCTTTCCAGCTTGCCCATGACCCCGGGCACCAGCCGCAAAACTGCTTCCAGCATCACCATGGCCGCCATCTCGCCACCCGCCAGCACATAATCGCCCAAAGAGACCTCCAGCGGTTGGCGCGCTTCAATGAACCGCTCATCCACCCCTTCAAAGCGGTTGCACAAAAAAATCAGCCCCGCGCCTTGCGCCCATTCCTGCGCCAGAGATTGGCTGAACGGCACACCGCGCGGGCTGGGTAAAATCAGCGGCATATCGGCTTGCGCTGTCACATGGTCGGTGGCGGCGGCGGCGACATCGGCGCGCAGCACCATGCCCGGCCCACCACCGGCCGGTGTATCGTCAATATTTTGATGTTTGTCCGCGCCGAAGCCACGCAAATCATGCGTTTGCATATGCCATAGGCCATCGGCCAAAGCGCGCCCATGCAGGCTTTCGCCCAAAGGCCCGGGAAACATATCGGGATAGGCGGTGATGATGTGGGCGGCGAAACTCATGCGTCGCCCTTCCGTTTTGGGTCGGCCATTTGCTCGGCCATTTGTTCAGGGGGCCGCGCCTCATCTTCAATGGGCGGCACAAGGGTCAAAAATCCCGCGGCAATATCAATTTGCGGCACGATTTCTTTGGTGAAGGGATAAAATGCGCTTTGCTCTTGGTTGTGCTCTTGGTTGTGCTCTTGATTGTTTTCATCGGGCGCGATTTCCAGCAAATCCCCGGCACCAAAATTATGCACACCGGCCACTTTGCCCAGCGGCGCGCCCGCCACATCCATCACGCTGAGGCCGATAAGGTCGGCATGATAAAAATCATCCGCATCGTTCAGCGCGGGCAATTTTTCGCGCGCCAAAAACAAGGCCGTGCCGCGCAGGGCCTCCGCCGCTTCACGACTATGAACGCCATCCAGCGTCAGTCTTGCGCCGATTTTATCGGGCTTGGCAGAGGTGATTTTAAACTCTTGGCCCTGCCCATCGCGCAGCGGGCCATAGGCGGCGAGGTCGGCAATATTCTCGGCAAAACATTTCGCCTTTACCGCCCCGCGCACGCCATGCGCCGCCCCGATAATGCATAAGCAGACATGGCCCTTAGGGGCCACAACCGCCATGCGCTCGGGGCGGGTCGCCATTTACTCGGCCTTATCTTCCTCAGAAGCTTCCTCAGCAGGGGCTTCTTCGGCT